>JGI12437J12857_1000001_pt1 | contig 74593 bp, 57 predicted proteins | sample HotLakmasection4_FD_12857 | JGI IMG/M metagenome (IMG submission 12857)
CTTACGCAGTACCATCTAGCTATCTTCCAAATATTGTCCTGATACTCTCTACGCCTAAGAATGCTGCAACTATAGATATAATAGCAATTAAAAAAACACGCATTGGTACCTGGTCCTTTCCGACAGCTACTTTTAATAAGTCAGCAAACTGAGTAGATAAAGTATTTGTATTTTCTTTGATAGATTCCGACATTACCAATATACTCTTTGAGAGCGTTTCTATATGGTCAGGGTGAAACTCACACTTACTAGCAGCTGGTATAATAACCTTCTGAAGCTCCTCTACTTCCTCTTCATTGTTTGAGTTTTTATTTACCTTTAAGTACCCAATAGTTTTATCGCCCATACATCTCCTTTACTGAAAGGTTCCTTCCGGGAACTTCATTCTAAAAATATTCCCATCTAATCCGCTGTCACCATTCTGGCCAGCCTCACCAAAGTTAACCGGAGCACCGCCTGCACCTCCGGAACCACCCAGTGCTTCTATTGTACCACCATTGTCAGTAAAGCTTTCATATATGAGATAGATCATACCGCCGCCGCCGCCGCCGCCGCCACCGCCGCCGTCAGCATCATCACCGCCTACATCCACCGCATCAGAACCATTTGCACCGTCACCACCGTTAGCGCTTATGGTTCCAGTATCTTCTAACACAATTGATCTAGCTATAATAAATATTACTCCACCGCCAGCACCACCACCGCCGCCGTCGCCACCACTAGAGGAGTAGTCTCTACCTCCACCGCCTCCACCGGCACCGCCGCCGCCGCCGCCTAGCACGACACTATCACCACCTGGTGCTACCATGGTAAGCATTTTAACTAGCCTATCTATCAGCCACGGATACCCTCTAGGAGAACCACCTGCTCCGGCATACACTCCACCTTCACCACCGGGACCACCCATGCCACCAGCCATAAGACCAAGTGGCAAATCTCTTTCTGCTCCCGAATCACTGCCGTTAGAAAAGTTAGAAGAGTCAGATTCTCCTACTCCACCATCTCCGCCTGATGAGTTCCCTCCACCAGAACCATCTAAAGCAAGTAAAGGAGCACCAACTGCCCCGCTACCGTTAGCACCGTCTGCACTTATTGACCCAGCAATAGTTAGCGTGTCGTTTACATATATTCTAACAAAAGCTCTATCTTCCGGATCGCCTGATTCGTTATTTTGAAAGTAGCCAAAAGGCTCTAACAAGTCCCCATCATTAATAGTTAGATTCTCGTAAAACATGTCCCGTACTGGGTAAGGTATAAGCTCATCACCTGTTACGGTTCTATCTCCATCTTCTCCAGAGCCAAACATTGTGCTTCCTGGGTACCAAGAGCCTTCCGGGTCGTCTGGTGGTGGAACATACAGACCGTCAGCAATTACAGTAGCGATGTTATTTGAGACTGCTGATATATTTAAATCAGCAGTAATAACTCCAGAAGAAAGTGTTAGGTCGATACTGTTTGTATCATCGACAGAGAGTGATCCGCTGTCAGCTGCATACAGACCATTACCCCGTATCTCAATTATATTATCTGCATCTCCTGATATGTTCACATCAGAAGTAAGTTCTCTTCCAGCGTATGTATGAGAGATAGAATTTGTATCATCAACAGTTAAGTCTGGAACAAGTACCCCATCACCTGATACCTCTATTAAGTTATTAGCTGCATCATCAACATTTAACTCAGCAGATATTGTTTGCTGCAAACTAGCTACTTGAATATCTAGCAATATAGAGTCGGTGTCTTCTGATAAAAGAGGTTCTACAAGTAGTCCATCTGCTACTTCTTGGAGTAGATTTCCTGACTCTTCTGATATAATTACATCTGCTGTAAGAGTATTACCGTCTAGAGTGAGGTCAACACTTTGAGTGCCATCGACAGAGAGTATGAACTCCACATCAAACTCATACCGGCACCCTTGCCCAGATACAAAAACAACTGTCCCATCCTCAACAGTCAAAGATGCCGGGCCTCCAATCTTCTGTTCTAACCAGGTAGTAAGACAGTCTTTACAGAACACCCCTATAATATCTAATGGTAATAAAATTTCAGTAGCTTGCTCTGTCTCTTCATCATAAGACGTAAGCTGAATATCATCATACTTAAAAGTGTAAGTGTAAGGAGCACCACACTTAGGGCTACTCTTACAGTAACTCTCTAAAGTAGCCTCGATGAAAGAGTACTGAATAGTCTCATCTGCTTCCCCGTCACAGTCAACTGGAGCAACCATGTCAGGGTCAACACAGAGTATAACTTCAGACCCTGCATCATCCTTACATTCTAAATCTATGAAAGAAGTCAGTGTTACTAATTGCTCCATACCTTAACCTATAACTGCTACATTGTTAGCACTACTTGGGATCATATAAACTTTGGAGTCCAACCCAACTACCCCGTGGTAGTATCGGTCAAGAGAGGACTCAGACAAAACTAAATCAAAATCCAAGTTTAGATTTGGGTAAATTCTTAATATTCTAGAGTCATCGTACAGCCCTGTGTCATTACCACCTAACGGCACCCAGACTGCTCCATCTGGAGCTAAGAACCCATTTCCCCATATATTTCTAGAAGTCCCTAGTATAGTTCCATTTCCTATAGCAAAGTTAGCATCAGTATCTGGGTCTAGTATCCTAACTTCTCCTCTAGTTCCAGGAGTAAAGTATACTCTTCCATCACTACCTATTACTGTGCTTTGATGTCCCGGATCGTTCGATATGCTAAAAGAACCAAGTAAAGTAACAGTATCAGTAGTAGTATCTATTTTAAGCAGAGTAGTTCCAAAGCCTTGACCGGCATAGATAACCCCATCATCAGTTATAGCTCCCCCGCACCAACCTCTTCTAGTAGCGGTACTGCCCATTCCAGATATATCAATGACCGACAAGCTATCATCTGATGGGTCTAACTTTAATACTCCTAGATATGATACAGAAATATTATTAGAATCCGGTCCAGGAACAAAGTATAAACTACCATTTGGAGCTAAATGAACAGAAGAAAAGAAGTTTGCACTAGAAGATGTCGGGCTAACTGTACTATGTAGCTGACCTGCTAAACTTGAGTAGTCTATAGTAGTAACTTCCTCTGTAGTTACATTAAATTTTATAATCGGTCTGGTGCTCCCACCAGAGTTAGGGCACGCATAAATGTCCCCATTTTCTAGAGCTACGCTATTTCTGTATAACTTAGGACCGCCTGACCCGATAGCGTCAGCTATACTCTCGTCTGCTACTTCATACGATTGAGACGCTGGTGTTATGATTAGTGCGCTCTCTGATGGTAAGTCACTACCAGACCCACTACCGATGTTAGGCATTGCATATATCTTGCCATTAGAATGGAGCACACCATGCAGCCACTTTAAGGACCTATCACCTAAATCTAGGTCCTCTAAAAGAGTTAGAGCCTCCGGGTCAAAACAGAGCTCGCACTCCGGGCACTCTGGGCATTGAACAATAGTCTCTGTAAACCTAAATAAGCAGTCCTTACAGAAGAACCCTTTAACCTGTCTAGACGTTAACGGTACTGCTATATCTGTTCCAGAATCATAACTTCCTAGCTGATTATCCTCATAGGATAGAGTATACTCATAAATGGTAGTATTGTTACTAGCGCACACCTCTCTAGAACTAAGTAGTTTGCCATCAATAAAATCTGCCGGAGATATATCTAAAGCAGTAAGGCCAGTTCTAACTTCAATCTTCACGTCTGCTGGTAAGCATCCGCAATTAATTTCCTCTACTGCTGAGAACACTACAAGCTGTAACATTACTCCTCCTCTTCAAGAAGTAATTCAGCATACGACTGTACCCACCGCAGAAAAGAGCCAGAGTATAGTATCCCTAATATATGGTGCGGTTTTAGTGCTTCTGCTGCCTGATTTATATCTGAAATATAACTACTTAGTTGCGAGTCATCATACCGAATAATATACTCCCAGTCAGAGCAGCACTTCTTACTTTGCTGACAAGAGATAAGCTCTGCATCAATAAACCCTACCGGTTCCTCCCCGGACATCACTGGTGGAATACATAAGATAACATCAGTAGCGCACTTGTCTGTTTTGACAGCACCACCACACGTATCTTTTGTTTCCAAGTATCCCATAACTTAAGCAAGCTCTCTTATTAAACTCACAGTCATAAAAGCGGGAGTAGATGTAGCTCCTTCTCCTTCTAAATCTAACGGCCCCCCACTATCTTGAAATGTCTTTCCTTTAATTATGTCATTAACTTCTAGTATACCTTCCCACATAATAGGAGATGATTTGGTAGCATCTATCTCGTACTCTGCAACAGAGCTTGACAGCGGTCTGTTAAGGTCACCTGAACGGTCCCTTCTTATCTGTGCTGAGTATACCGCATTAGAGCTAGACCAAGATGCAAACCTACAATAAAATATTATCCTGTAGATTCCACGTTGAGATATTAATATCTCATCAGGGTCTCCGGCATCCCAGTAGCTGCCCTCATCATACTCAACCGCATCCCAGTCTATAGTATACAGAGATGAGTTAGGGACTTCTTGTGGGTCTTCTAAATAAACTTTAACCATAGGACCTGCACCAGAGCTAGCACCTGCTGGTCCTCTTATGTCTACTCCATCTGCAATGTCTGGTACTAGCCCCGCTGCACCTACGTAATCTCCAGTGTCTGGTTTAGTTCCTTCCCCACCTACCCAGTCAGAGACTTGAAGAACTCTCCTGTCTGAGTCAGTTGCTATAGCAAAAGAAGGAGTCCATCCGTTATCCCCATCTGTGCCGTCCGTACCATTTGTTCCGTCAGCACCATCTGCTCCTGGAGCACCGTCGGCACCATCGGACCCATCAACTCCATCAGTCCCGTCTTCTCCATTTATTTGAATAGCATCTGATATATCTGAAACAAAACCAGTAGAGCCTATATACGACCCGTTCGCAGGCTTTATTCCTTCTCCACCAGCCCAGTCTGTGATTTGAAGAACTTTGCGACCACCATCAGTTTGAATAGAGAGAACCGGACTCCACCCGTTTAACCCGTCTGCTCCATCTCCTGGCATAGTAAGTCCTTTATGTAATTTAACGCAGCTCGTAAATCTTAGTAATCTAATTGCCATAATAAAAAAGCAGGGAAGCGGGATTTGCGGCCCACCCCCCTGCTCTAACCTCACTACACTCTAGTTACTAGGTATCTTCACACTGGTCAAAGCTTGGCCCAGTAGAACATGCCGGACAACTATCATCTGTATCAGGTGGTACGCATATCTCAGCAACCCCACCGTTGTTGTTACAGAAGGTAGCGTCTCCGCTATCTACTACCCATGTCAGGTTCGCCATATCAACGCTAACTACTACAGCGTCATCAATAACAGTTCCATTTCCAAGGGTTAAGACCACGACATCAGCTGCATCAACAGCCTTAATCGGTGCATCAAGTACCAGGTCTAAGTTTCCTGCATCATCACAGTTGACTGACCAATCAGTAACTGTCGCACGACACTCTAGCGTATCTGCACAGTAGATGCTGGTAAAGTCACATGTCTGTAAAGTCTCCTCAATCTCAACAAGCAGTCGCTTATTGTCATCAGAGGAACCCTCAAGTGATGCAGTAACGTACCCTCCGGTAGTAATACCAAGAAGTACATCATCAACACCCTCGGTCTCAATTGGAGCACCAAGAATGATGTAGTACTGAGCCGCATTAAGCGGGTTAGCAAATGCATCAACAATTTGAGGACAAGGACAAGCCACGGTTGGTACCTCGTTATCAACTTCAGATGGATCAGGTGGTCCTTCTGGATTCGGGAAGAATGTTGCGATCATATTCGCCTGTGGACGTTCAACCAAAATACCAAAAATACCTTGAGAGTACTGCTGGCTGATACCGATAGTAGCAGATGTCCAGAAGTACCCCTGTCGTCTGCCTGGGTCCTGATCAGTTTGTGGGTTAACCCACTGGAACTCATCAAACATGGTGACTTCAGGTCCGAAAGAAGAGTTATCTCCTAACGTCTCAACCGTAGGCATAGCATAAATCTCAAACGGATGCATACCAAAAAGTAGTATCTCCTCATGAGTAGCTGCTAAGTACAGCGGATTGATACTGGTATAAAACCCAGTCTCTAGTGGTACGTTATTAACATATGGGAATACTTCTAACGGCTCTCCTGATTCCGAGATGTTAAACCTTCTTGGGTACATATATGGAATAGGAATAAACATGTCACGGATAGTTGTGACAAAGTTATACCGATGAAGTAGTTCATTATTGGTTCCGTCTCTAGTAGCACGGACATCTTGTCGTAACCCCGGATCGTCCCGATACAGTCTACTTAACATCTCCGGAGACAAGAGTGCCCCGAACTGCGGCTGACCATTACTATACGCCATAGGAATCACATCTGGTAGCATACGCATCCAGTTATACCAGTGCGTAAACACATCCATGTTCAACATACTCAGTCTTGCACCAAGAATGTTCCTATAGACATATGGGTTTTCTGGGTTAGGACGGGGACCGGTAGAATCAATCACATACTTCTTAGCAAGTGAAGTAAGTGCGTTGAATCCAATATTGTGCTCTTTAAAGAAGTCTACCTGACGGTAGAGGTTCTCAATTATTTTCCCCATAACCTGACGAAAGTGAGCAGTAGTTTGAATCTCTTTAACGCAGAATGCTTCAGACCTAAAGTCTCGGTCCATAATCTGCATTACTTTACGTTCGATTCCACCACCACCAAGGTCTGTCCAGTTATAGGAACAATCCGGGCCGTCGCAGTCATTACAACCGTTCGCACCACCTAACGTACGCCACTTATCGAACCCACGCTCGATGGCTGGCATTGCTCCCCGGTATACTAGCTCTTCCATAGAAGTGCCGTTACCTAGAGGAAACGGAGATACGTTATACATATCTCTTATAAAGTTAGGGATTTGAACAGTTAAGTCTCGAATTTGTGCAGCTATTAAAGGCTGCGCTTTTAGAAATGCTTGCTGCACTTGTTTTGCAGACATAGCGGTACAGTTATCTGGCATGACACTCCTCGCATGATAGAAAAATTACACGTCAACTGTTAGTAGCTAAAGCTACTACCAATTTATTTATATTTCTCTAAGCAGCTATAACGGAGCTACCGTAGTCAGATTACTCTAACGCTTATGCCCGGTAGTTTACATGTGACCAGGAGACATGGCTTCTTAACGCAAGACCGCCCTCGCACTAGTAATTATCTTATAAAAAGAAAGTTGATGCAATAGCCTTATTTCCTAGCGGCCCTTAAAGACATCGCTTAAGATCCCATCCAATCCTTCATGTAGAGTTTGATCTCTACCTTTTGGAGCAGCCGGAGAACTAAACCCGGTGCCAGACCCTCCGATGTGTGGCCTATAATAAGCTGCATCACGCTCTACATTGGAAGATAAATTGTTCGCATACTTTAGAGCAGCCTCTCTTGATTCAGTTGATGTAGCTGAGATAGCTGTCAGTAAAGACTGCATACTTAAAGCATACGCTAAGTCTTCTGGCATATCATCAACCCCTAGCTCTACAAGCTTTCCTATAATCTGAGCGTAATCTTTAGAAGCTTTCTCGATGTGAGGCTTTACCCACTTATTGTTAAACTCCTCGTCTCCTTCCCTAAAGATTAGCTCTTGAAACTTACCGTCTTCTTTAATTTTTGACAGAGCTTTTCTAAGAGAACCCTCAGCTACAGTTTTAATCTTCTCTCTTGACTGCTGCTTTCGAGCCTCTCTCTGGTTGCGGGTATCTGCAATCATTCTCTCTAATGCTTGACCCGGCTCTTGTTCAGCTTGCTCTATCTCTCTTTGAAGCTTTCTAATTTTAGCTAGCTTTACCTTGACCTCTAATGCCCCAGTAGCATCAAACTTCGAGCTCAGATATCTGTTTAATTCTGCCTGATTCTCAAAAGAAAGAAGCTTATCAGCTTCATCTTCGCTCATTCCGTAGTCTTCTAAGTACCCGGTTAGCCCCTCTTTTAGCTCTTCTAGTGGCTTTATCTTTGTCTCATGAAACTCTTCAGACGACTTTAAATCTACTAACTGCTCATACCTCTGTAGTCTAGATAGCCTATCAGAGAGTGCTTGTGGGACTTCCTCTCCTTTATCGTACTTTGCTATACGCTCTTGAAGTGTTTGAATCTCTTGATCTCTCTGCTCAAGTGCTGACTTTGTTTCAGAATACTTTCTACCTAGCTTCCTTAAATTAGCTTCTGGAGCTTTTGAGTCTTTCTCCTGGTCCTCACCGGAATCTTCAGAACCTTGAGCATCCTGGTCATCACTGCTTTGAGGTTCTTTTGTTTCATCTTCTTTATTAAATATATCCGGCTCAACTACATCTGTCTGAGCCACTCTCGGACTACTGGATATATTCAACATCTCATCAAAGTTTAATGAGAGCTTAGGCTCTGCACTACTTTGTGGTTGTTGTGGTTGTTGGGTCTGCTGACTATCTTGAGATTGGCCCTCCCCGGAAGGTTCAGCAGACATAACATCCGGAGTAAGCACATCACCCATGATACTATTTACACTATTTTGAAATGGGTTCCCATGTACGTTAGTGTTCTTTACCCCACTTGGAAGTTGCGCCCGGTGGTCAGCTAGTGGGGGTTTACCCGGTGCCTGATTAGTTGGAGTAGAAGAGTTAGTTTGATTATCATTGTTATTCATAAAAAGTCCCTAGAGTGTAGTGATGGTTAGAAGTACATTAAAGAAAGGTTTATTTCATTTTCTTTTTACCTTTCTTTCCTTTTTTCATAGTGCTCTTTACCTTATCGGTAGAGCCTTTCTTTGATTTACCTGCATAGATTCCTGGCATGATCACCTCCCTATTTAATGTTAGTTAGACATAGAACTCTTTTGTCCGTTTAGCTTTTTCTTTAACAACTCAGCTGCTTCTTCCGGGCTAAGATCCCCTCTAGATATCGCATGACTAATACCGCCAAAAGTAGGCCTAATAGGTGCTCCCTTCTTCACAGCAGACAAGTATGTTTCTTTAAACTCAAACATATCTGTAATGCACTCGTTGTACCCTCTAACACGCCCAATCTCAATTAAGCTAAGACTATCATGGTTTGGACTATCTTCTGGGGACTTAATCGGTAATGCACGTTCAAGAAGAAACTCGTACAAACCTAACCGCATAAAGATATCTACTGCTTCCTGGTAAGAACCAAGACCGCTTAACATATCCTCTTTAAACTCTTCTACTGTTTTCTTCATACTATTCTATGTCCGCTGGCGAAGGAGTGTCTCCTTTTATCTTTTGAATATTCGCTCGTATCTCAGCTAGATTCATCTCGTTAGCAGCTTTATTTTGTTTAATGTTAGCTTCTAGCTCTACCTTTCTTTTCTGATTCTGAGCATCCAGATGTACTTTTTCTCGCATTATGTCAGCTCTGGTTTTTTGCGCTTCTGCTGTTCTCTCTTCTTTAGCTTGCAACTGATAATTCTTTCTCTCCTCGTCTTTTGCTGCTATGAAATCCTTCCTCTGAGCATCGGTCATTGCTTCTTGCTGTTGCTCTGCATTTTGTCTTTGCTGCTTTTCTTGTGATTTTAGCATAGCCATAGCATTCTTTCTATTAAGCTGTGCGTAGTTTGCAATCTGCATAACCGGTTGCTCTACCTGAGCCGCAAAGCTTGCGTTAAACGGGCTGACTTGCACTGCTTGAAAGTGTTGCTGCATATGCGGAACAAGCACATGAAAAACTTTGTCAGCTTGAACCGGGTCCATCTGCTGTTGCTGTAGTCTATCTATAATCTCAGAACCAAGAGCGATATGTGTTACCGTATGGCTCCTGTGCTCGTTATCCGGAGAGAACACTGGCGCTCTTCCATCTTCCATAACCGCGTTTTCTAGGGCTGCTAAACTTGCTCCACCGGCACGCTCATCTGCTTCACTTGACTCTTGCATATATTCATCTAAGTACTCTGAGCCGAGAGTAGCTAATACTGCTTGTCTTCTATACGCTTTAACCTCTCTTGGTCCCCCAATATCTCCACCTAAGAGCTCGGTAAGCTCTTGTAATCCCATAATCTGACCGACAGTTGAACCGTCGCCTGCGACTCTTGATGCTTTAACATCTAGAAACAACGGTAATCCTGTTAGTGGATTTATATCCCTAGTATTTGAATTATTAAATATAAACTCTGGTACTCCATCTGCTACGCACCGTCTCTTCCACTCTTTAGCCCATTTATGTCCAGGTTGCCCTTCTTTGGACTTAAGCATCCGAGAGACCATATTAACTATTACTAAATCAAACTTATTGTAAAAATGCTTTATATGGTTCTTTAAAATACCGTGCTCTTTAAACACCATAGATCTAGCCTGACTCGGAGCCAATGACCCCTGCTCATTTGAATCGGGAATAGCCGGGTTGTCTCCAGCGTTAGCAATATTAAACTCTAGTCTTGATTGTAAAAAGTCCGATGCACCAATTAGCTGACTAATATTTGCTCCAAAATTTGTTTGAACAAAGTCAGTATTACCGATATGGGTTGGAACACCCGGAAAGACTCTAAGCGCACTCGAATCCTGGGTTGGAGCACCTCTTAAGAATGGAGTAGAGCTCATCCGGGCCATATCAATTATTGAGCAGTTTAGCTGCATCATAGCTTGAGAGGTCGAGTACATTCTGTGCCCCACCCCTCTACTACCATGAATTGTCTCCTCGCCTGGACTAGCAGTAAATAAGACAATAAAGTCTTCTAGCTTTTCAAATATCTCACTTGCTTTAAATAAGAAGTCCCCACCATCATAGTAGACATGAAACATGTAGTGGCTGTACTTTCCGCTGTATTCTTTCTGGATAAATGATACCACCCGGATGTTATCGGTTAAGAAGTCTCCATAGTTCATGTCATTATTTTGAATGCTCTTTTGCACCTCGACCATATCTACAAAACTTGTCGATCTATCCTTAGAGTGCTGATTAGCAAAGTGTAAAAGAAGTCTCTCTAGTTCTTCTACATTCCAAAGAGTTTTATCTTCTGGTTTATCTTTAAACTTCTCGTACACCTGAAAAAGATATTGCACATCAAACGTAGATTCTATTGCAAAGAAGGTTAAGAGCTCGGTGTCATCTGGCGCTTGGTCCGGAACAAATAGTTTTGATAAGTCTACAACTCTCCACCTCCAGTCTAGTTCGTCTGGCCAGATAACCGGACTAACTCCTAGCTGAACAAGTTGACCTGCAAGTCTATTTACTCTCTTTTCAAATGGTGGCCACTTTCTTACTACATAGTCAAAGTTACGAGACATTATCTCTGCGTACTTTGGAGCATTTGGTTCACCTGGAAAATGAAGTGAGAACTTTACAAAACTTTGAGTTTGGTTAAGTAAGTTCCAGTGAGCAAGCGCTGCTCTCTCAAACGTAGAGCTAGATGACATATCATTAAAGTTAGCGATATGGTCAATTCCATTTTGCTCTAGCTCTTCTGGGTCGTATGGAGGGTTACCATCAATCATCCCTTTAATTGATGAGTATAGTTCTATTCTTTCTAAATGCTGTGTTCTTAACCGCGAGTAAATAGCTCGGACGGTCCAGATATTGGTCATTATATTTTCAGGAGCTTTTAACTCCCCGGACTCAGTAGCTACTATTGGCGCTCTGCCTGACCCGTCATGTGTGCTCTGTAGATCGTTGCTCATAAACAATTACTCTATCTATTACTTACCTGCCAACAACCGACAGACTTCATCTTTTCAGTTTGCTCTTTAGTGAACTTATCACTACCACTATAAAAAACTTTTGCTTTTAGTACACAAGTACATACTTCGCAGTTTCCTAAGTAAGAATGAAGAGTGGTAGTTCTTCCATTAGTAGTTTGCTCTGCTACATGGTCTGACCACTTTACAAACCCTTTCTTGTCCGGAAACACATTATACTTACAGTCAATGCAGATAGAAGCTCTTTTTTCTGCTACCGCTTGAGGAGTATTAAAAGAGCCCGGACCGAATATGTGCTTTAGTAGCGCTACTCCTCCCTTTACATACGTTAGAAAACTTCTATTAATCATCTTTGCTGCTTCACACGAACCGGTATTCTCTGGTAAACTACAGAGATAGTTATCTATTGTATCACTTAATCGTAGGATTGGCTCTAGTCTATTTTGGGTGCGGAAAGATTCTATTTGCCTTATTAGGTCTTCTTTAGTAGCAGAATTATATACCTTGTGTGGTAAGTCCGGGTCCTGAAACTTATACTCTTTAGGGCCGATAAAAGGTTTAAACTTCATGAACATAAAAGAACTCATAGCAAATGAAGGCTGGGAAATAAAGAATATTGAGACCAGCTCTGGAGAAATTGTAGAGTGTGTAGAGGTTTATGGCAATAAGTTTCCTATCTGCCACCCATTTTCTATCCACGGAAAGCTCTACCGAGAATCTGGAAACCCCAGTATCCGCTATAAGCACTTTAAAGCCATGCACGATTATCTCTGGCCAAAGACTGTCTGGCACAGCTGGACAGAGGATAGATTTAGAGCACACTGTGATGACTGGAAGTTTATCAGTTATGCCGGGGGCGCATCGACAGCTAAGTCATACGATGCCGCTAAAATAGCTTTATTGTTCTGGTTAGCTGACCAAAGAGGAAGAACCTGTGTGGTAGCTAGTACGACTCTGGAGTCTCTATCCGGGCGTATCTGGGGGTACATCACTATGCTAATTCGTACCTCAGAACTAGATTTAAAGTTTACACATTATACCGGAAAGCCTCCTAAAATACTCCACCACAAAAACGATACCATTCACGGTATGTTTGCTGTAGCTGCAAAACGTGGAGATGATGAGACTTCAATTAGAGAGTGGATTGGTCGTCACCCAAAAAACGCTCTAATGGTAGTCTTAGATGAAGGGACTGATATGCCGCCAGCAATTCTAAATGCTGTGGCTAACTTAGAGACTGCTCCGTGGTTTCAGCTAATGTGTATCGGTAACTCTTCATCCTGGAATGATACACACGGTGCTTTATCGACCCCAAAAGAAGGAAGAAAAAGTATTGACCCAATGGTTGATACTAAATGGGAGACCACGCACGACAAAGGAGTCTGTTTATTCTTTTCTTGTTACAACTCTCCGGCTATCACAGACCCCGACCCGCAAAAAAGAAAACTACTTGGAAAGTTCTTAATCACCGAAGATGAGATTGAGAAGAAGAAAAAAGTCTGGGGAGCAGACTCTGATTCATTCTGGCGGTTTGTTTTGGGCTTTTGGCGGTCTGAGAGTGCCGATGAAACAGTAGTATCTACTCAGTTCTTATCGGAGTTAAGTATTATTAGGAGTGCTGAGTGGTCCGGCTCTTATCCACTTAAAACAGTAGCTGGTCTTGACCCCGCATTTTCTACCGGAGGGGATGCTTGTATATTGCGCTTAGCAGTTATGGGGCATGCTAGTAACGGTCAGGTTCTTCTTGATTACATGGGAGAATCACTACTCTTTAGGATAGCGATATCAGCAGTAGATAATAAGAGCATTGAGATTCAAATTGCTGAACAAGTAAACCAGATTTTAAGTAGCTACGGTGTACCACTAGACCATCTATGCGTTGATGCTAACGGACAAGGAAGAGCACTAGCAGAAGTAATCCGGTTAAAAGCAAACTCAGCTCTTATGCCGATAAAGATATACTCTACCCGTGGTGGTCAGATAAGACAGAAATCATTTGATATAACAATTAAGAACTCAGCAGAGCTTTGGACAGACTTTAGAGCCTATATAGAAACAGACCAGATTCGAGGATTAGATTCAACTACCATTAACCAATTAACTTCCAGGTTAATGATTCTTAACGAGAAGACACTAAAAAAGGTCTTAGAACCGAAGAGTGTTTATAGGAGTAGGATGTCTGCTATAAGCCCGTCAATGGCGCACAGTCCAGATGAAGCCGATGCCGCAGCACTGGCATTGCAGGCTGCTATTATGCGTCTAGGTTTTACTGTGGGAGATAGAAAGGAGATTGTGCAGGTAGACTCATTTGCAGACGAGAAGTTTCAAGCATTCCAACAATTAAATCATTCGTACAAAAGAAGAGATTTAGAGTACATGAACACGATTGCACGGAACCAAAAACCATCCCCACCGAAAGCTAACTTTAAATCTAGTATTAGACCAACATCAGGATTACTTAAAGGGATGAAACGGTTATTCGGGCCGGAGTGATATGCTTCTTTACTGCTTCCATATCCAGTTTTATAGTTCTCATGAACTTATCTCTTATCTTTTCAATTAAGCCATCCGGGTGGACAAGGCACATTCCATTCTGGAGTAGCAGTCCAAAGCACTTATCATCATCTGCTATCCAATCAAAGACTTCCTCTTCTGAGTAAAAGCATGCCAGAGAAATAGATTCTGTAGATATGAACTCTTCAAGTGGTAGAGGTCTAAATCCAGGAGTGTTCTTTAAAGCATACTCAATCGAGAGAGAATACTTTTTTGCTGTTTCCTGATTCGGAAGGTATCGCACCATACTGTTTATTTAATAACTTTCTTCTTGTCTCTAGTGTCTTCATGGTTGACCCGGCCAGGTCGCACACTCCTTTTATAGTTCCTACCTGAGACCATGCCTGGTGTAGCATGTGTAGAACTAGAAACGAAGTCTGAGCATCCGCATCAACTACTTCTACTTCTGTGCTCGTACCGTCAACATACTTTAGTGTTACTTTAGGTGGAGAGACATTACGTAGAGTACCGGATGCCTTATCCATAATAGACACGGCTAAGTCACCGTCATCCTCTTCGCGTGGCTCGGTGTCCTCATCAGTATCTAGCTCTTCATCTAGCTCATCGAATCCTCTCTCTATTGACATAGGTTTATTATACTTCGGGAAGGTGTATTAGCTCAAGGGGCAGTATGGCTGCTTGGCCGCTTAGCTTTATGTTAATAAAGTTCGGGTAACTTACTACCCTATAAGCATCCACACTGCCGTCTGGGGATAGTAGCCTACTTTTCGACCCGGAGCAACCAAACAAATAAGATGATTACTAGCCTACTACCCGGCTAGCCGTAGAGACTACTTGGCTACTACTCGGCCCGGCTAACCGGAGAGACTACTGCCCGGCCCGGCTAACCGGAGAGACTACTGCCCGGCCCGGCTAACCGGAGAGACTACCAGGCTAGCCGGGGTAATCAAACAAATAAGATGACTACGTGTTTGACGAGAAAATCTAGAACGTATGTACATATGGAGGCGAATACCGGGGGGCATCTTCGATTTTTTCCGGCCTGTCTCCTCGATTTAATGGATTCCTTTTTTCTAATAATTCCGGTTAGTTATCTCTAATCTGACCACTCATTCTAGAATAATCAATCAATCATCTAAGTACTTGATATCACTGAACACTAGTCAAGATGTACTATGTTACGATAATTAAATTGGATAGCCTCAAATTTTTTTAGAGCTCATCCTGAGCAGCAATCTAAGAGCATTTCAAATCTAGATCACGAGAATCAGAATTCTAGCGATCTAGGAATTGGGGTTTGTTTAGTAGATTGAGAGAGGCAAACCGAAGTAGTCAAACAAATTGAAAGAAAAAATATAGAAAAATCAGATCAATAGCGTTTTCTGATCTTTTATCATGAAAAAGTCTAAAGTTTTATTTGACACGATACGAATATTCAAACATAATCAAAGATAGAGAACTTGCTTGATCCAAGTAGCAAAGTAACAACAACAACAGGAGCAAACACAATGAACAATATAGATAAAGCACTCGAAATACTGAACAAAGGTCCCTCTGCTCAAAACGAACTAAACGCATTTCTCAAAAGAATGACGCAAGAAGAAAGGATTGCACTTGCTAGTATCGTGCAAGAGATGAACATACCAGCTCCTAACAACGTGTTTTACGACTACGAGAATCAAAAATGGTTGATCGGATAAAGTAATGCTTGATCCTCTCTTAACTGAGTGAATTGAGGATCACTTTGATCTAATGACGAAAAACAGGAGCAAACATGATGGAAACACAACAAAACGGATATTATGAAAAAATAGCGGACAAACTTTTTCCAATTTTTGGCGTCAACTCAAAAGAAGAAGCTCTAGAATTCGTATCAGATCCCGCTAATCTTTTAGTGTCTGCCGACACTGTTTACATGAATCAGAATACGGGAGCCATAGATGTAGCTTCTAGCTGGGAGTCACAGCAGGACTTGATCGAAGTCGTTTATGATGTAGATAGCGAAAACTGGATTGAAAAAGAGTAATACTGAGGTCTATAGCAAGAAACCCGGCTTGAGATATGGCCAGGGAGAACAACACGGAGAACGAAATGACCTTACAAGCGAAATTGAACAAGCAATATTTTGACTTAATCGGTCTAGACTCTTTACTTGACAGAGCAATTGATAACTTTAGTCGCAATCAAATCAAGTGCAAAGCACTCCAACTCGCAGATCACTATGATGTTGAAAATCAAACTCAGCAAATACTCTCAGAGATCAAACGCCAAGCAGTGAATAAATATTGGATAAAGTAATGCTTGATCCTCTCTTAACTGAGTGAATTGAGGATCACTTTGATCTAATGACGAAAAACAGGAGCAAACACAATGAAAGTACTAACAAAACAAGACAAAAAAGAGCTAGCAACAGAGTATTTAAACAACGTAAACACACCTTCAGAGTACGTAAACTTAGACAAGCTAGCTGACATCTTAGCTTCAGAATTCAACAGCAAAGATAGAGCCGATACCGATACACTCTGCCTGGAGATTCCGGAAAGAGAATCTAAAACAGGATGCCCACTTCTGATTGATATACCGGATGAATGGGTAGAAGAGGTAGAATGATGCTTGATCCGGGTAGCAAAGTAGCAAACCTACCTGGATTGAGGATTATTTTAATCCAAACAAACAACAAAAGAGGTAAATATGTATTTAATTAGCGTACAGCATAACAAGAAGACATATAGAACTATATGTTTCTCAATCGACCGAGCGATAGAATTTGCCGAAAAAATAATAAAAGAGATTGAGTCAAGTATAGTCCATGTTTCAGAAGTAGAATTAAAATCTACAACTGCTAACTGTCATTCGTACAAACCAAGCGAGCGACCAAACAGCAGCCACTTTATCGTTAGAAAAAACTAATCAAACTAAACAACGAGGAAAAACCATGAAGTTATACATAGGCACATATAAAAAATACAACGAGGGATCACTATTTGGAGATTGGCTAGACCTAGAAAACTACTCGAATAAAGATGAGTTCCTGGAAGCTTGCAGAGAATTGCATAAAGATGAAGATGATCCGGAGTTGATGTTTCAGGATAAAGAAGACATCCCAGACACTCTCTATTCAGAGTCCTATATTGATGCAAAAATCTGGGAAGTCCTAGAGCTTGAAGACTACGAGCAAGAAGCTGTACTGGCTTACTGGTCATCAGAAGACGGTGAAATTCAAGACATCTTAGATAGATACATAACTACTTGTAATTCGTTCGAGGAGTATGCAGCAGAGATTGCCGATGAATGTTTTGAGCTTCCGGAAAGTATACAACCGTACTTTGACTATAAAGCATTCGCTAGGGACCTAGAACACGATTACGAGGTAATCGAGCATGAAAATCAGGTCTATATTTTTTCCCATTAAAATAATGCTTGATCCGGGTTGCAAGCCCGGATTTAGGATTATTTTAGTCCAAACAAACAACAAGGAAAACCACAAAATGAACAAATTAAATAAAAAACTAAAACCGGTGCTACCCATTGCGCTCTTTGTTTTAATCTCAATTATCTCTGTTGGAGTGATAGCCTTCACAATAGCGGCATATAACTATGACACCGAGAAAATGAAAACAACAAACTTAACCCTTCCTTACTTTAAATAATTAATGCACTAGTTAACTAAAACAAACAACAAACTAAGAGGTAGAACTATGGTCCAAACAAAAACAATCAGTCTCTACTCTGCTAAAGAACTTCAAGAGTTGCCTGGAAATGCATTCGAGCAAGAACATCACGATTACTTGTCATCAGGATTTAATGACTTTGAGCACATTAGAAGTCTTTGCCGGGTTGCTAAAATGTTAGCTGATGAACCTGATCCGATAAAGATTTTTAGCATAGAATCTTATAGGCATAGATGCCCAGGATTAGAAGTTACTTCCATCTTATACTACGACTCTAAACAATCACCGAGAGTCTCCAAACTCATGATCACAGTGTTTGATGCATTAAACGAGGTATTAAACGACTGTAACGAAACAATTAGAATCTCACTAGAACGAGAATACGAATATATTTGTTCAGCAGAATACTTTTTAGAAGTATCAGAGGCCAACGAGTGGTTATATAACGAACGCGGCCAACTAAAATAATGCTTGATCCGGGTTGCAAGCCCGGATTGAGGATTATTTTAATCCAAGCAACAAACATCAATAAGGAAAACTATGAAACAACAAACAACCATTCCATTTAGCGGATTCTATGATTCAATCCATAGCTCAGAGATAGAAAGTAGACTAGAACTAGAATGCTCTGATGACTCCGGAGAAATAAATCCAGAGCTACTAGAACAAGTACACAACTTAGTTGACTGGAAGAAAATCCATACCGAGTATGCACGGTTATACGTAGAATCTTTAGAAGCATTACTAGAATTAGAGCTAGAATTTAGTGAAGTAGTTTCACCCCGTGAATACAACTTTGAAACCGATAGAGTCTTCTGCTCTATTCCGGCTCAATCAGTTAGCAGAATGCTACTAGCTGTTGATTTGTCTGGTCTCGATAAACTTATAGCAGAGAAATTTACCTCATATAGTGGGTTTATCTCTAGATACCCTAATTCACTATCAGCCTGGATGACTACCCCAATAAGTAGGTGGGACCATAATCAAGTAGGAACCTTACTTGAATACTACTGGATGACAGAAGAGGGGTTAACCGAAATATCCCAGATGGATGAATATTACCTGGTAGAGGATTTACACGACCATATCCGTGATCTTTTCTGGGAGAACGATAACGTAGCAAACATTTTAAACTATTTTGATGCTAATGGTTATAGTACCAGCCTTTAAATTTATGATATACTAACCTATATCTGTCTTTTGTTCGTTGTTTGGGGCTCCGGGTATATCTATCTAGATATGCCTGGAGCCTTTTTTTATACTCTTTTTTCCTAATTTAATCTGCAAACCTAAAGTCCCCCGGATATCGTGCCGTATAATCAAATACACCCTTTAAGGTTATAAGGCCCACAATGCACCAGATAGACAAAAAACAAATTCCCTACCTCAGAGAGCCTATAAACCCAAATCTCTACGCTCAAGCCATCCAGCAACCCTCAAAGCTAACAATCCTCTACTACTCACACCGCCATAAAATAGCCTTCATCCTCTCATCTCTCCTCACCCCTCTATTCTTCTTCCTGGCTCTCTACTTTATAACATCTTTCTAAAATTCTCTCGCCGCCGCCGCCCGTCACCGAAAAGTAAGAATTTAACCCTAAATCTCTACCTTCATTTTAGGCCGATTTTCAAACAGCTTGTAAGATATTTTTAGATTTAAAACTCTAAAAATTTTTCCAAAAACTTTTTAAAAATTTTCTCTCTTTTTCTCTTTATCTATTTTTCTCTCTTTTTTTTTAATTTTGTTATAATTATAACTTATCGTACAGATATTATAAAAGTTTACTGATTTATGTGGTCCATCTGGCCCACCCTGACTTAAAGTATTGACTATATTAGAATTTAACTAGTTTTTCTCTCCAATTATATCTGGGCCATATGTGTCCCGGGGGGGTTATAACTAGTTGATTATATAGGTACTAGAATTAAACTAGAAGTTGGCCAGTGAACTTTAGTTTCCTTTTATTACGTTTGATACTGTAGATTCCAACCAACACCGACTAAACCTGTTAGTTGTTAACATCTGGGCCAGGTTGTGGCTTAAATACCACAAACAAAATGGTCAAAAGTAGGGTAAGTAACTATAACTAAACTACATTTTAGTTTTTACTTCTAGTTTAGTTCTAATATTTGCTGGCCCACATATGGCCCACATATGGCCCACATATGGCCCACATACATTCGGATATGGTACCCAAACTTATGTAATGATATCAAATAGATTTTTTTACTGGCCCACATACTGGCCCACATAGGCTAGTTCTAGTTTAGTTCTATAAACTCTAGATTTAAGTAACTTGAACTAGTCGGGTGTTTTTACCTTCCCCACTCTCCCGGCAGGTCTACTCTTCCTCTAACTTTTATCGTTTTAGCATGTCAGAATATTGACTAATGTTATTATCTGTGCTGCTCAGGTACCGCTTTCTGCACTTATCTACAAATTCTTTTGATTTCCCATTCCACTCTACCCCTAGGCACGTACAGGCTGCTTCTTCAAACTCCCCCATCCACTCTATTGCGTCATCCATTAAGTCATCAGCCACTTCCAAGTTAAGTGTTCCGTCAGCCATCCTTAAACCTTCCAGCTCTTTAAACTGACTGTATAGCTTAGTAAAGTTTATCCATACGTTACCCCACACCCTCTCTCTACCTTCCGCGTTCTCACTCCCCTTAATCCCTCTAACTCTCTGGTAACTAATAGACATTTCACCTCGGTACAGATATTTAAACTCGTACTCAAACAGCTGCTTCAGTCTGCGTTGGTTGCTGCTGCCGCTATTATGTTCACCAAACAGGTTATCTAATTTAGCCCGGTTAGTAGTCCCACTCCAGTCGTCATTCCCAAGTATCCCTACCAGGTAACAGAGAGCTACCAAATCCTTATTACGGCATGTCATGCCTCTAGAATACTCAGTAAACGCTAGCAGTGCGTACTCTATAGGGTTCAAAGTTCCTTTCATCTTATTTACTCCTACTCCAAGAGCTGCCGACTGAGGTTTAGCTTTCAGTCTCGCTTGCCGTGCTTCTGCCGATAACTTCCCTACCTTAGCAAACTCATCGCTACCCATCAGCGGTAGAGTCAGCCCGGCATTTTGCCGTAAACTTTTCATCCAACTCAAACCCGCCAGAGTAGCTAGTATATTCAACTCGTGTTCTATAATCAAACTGTACCCGGCATCCTTAGCATCTTCCGGGCGCTCAACACCTTCAACCAGCTGGCTCTGCTTGCTTTTCGTACTCTTACTTAGCCGGAATTCAGACCTAGCCTCAATCATGCCGGTAATCGGCTCTTTCTCTAATTGCTCTGCTACACTGCTTCCTCTAAATCTCTGCTCAAACCCTACTGGTATCATCCTCCCGGTAATACTACCTCCCTTATCCTGGTATTCTAAGAGCTCATTTGATTGCAGTACTAACTTTCCGGTGATGTGGTCATTGTACGGGTGAGCGTACTTTCGCTCAATCTGCATCATTCCACCCCCCGTAATCTGTTTAACTAAACTTAACCGCCGCTCGTGTTCCTTCTTAGTACCTTCTACCTCATCGATGCTAATTAGAAGTTTATCGACAAACTCACTTACTTTATACGGACTATCTAATCCTTTGTACTCAACTCCAGCACAATTAGACTGCCCTAAAATTGCTTCAATCATCTGAACTATAGACCCTTTACCACTCCCACCCGGTCCAAAGAAGAATAAAAACTTTTGCTTTGTGGTGTTCGTAGTCATAGAATACCCAATAAACCGCAGCAGTAAGTCTATTGTTGCCGGGTCGCCTGGGAACCAATCATTCATGTACCGATAAGTTACTGGACAAAGAATCCTAACAAGTTCACTGGCTGGAACGTCCCGATGCTCTCTGGCAACATTTAACACTTCTGGAATAAAACGAGCGTGAATTGGGTTTGAATGTTTTAGAGCCGCTAGCTTGTCCGGTGTGAATTCTCGTAAAGCCACGTTAAGCACACCGTTTTGGTACACTATAAACATTGGATGCTGTCTTTTAACTACCGGTAAAGTAACTAAAACTGTATGAGATATGTCAGCTATTGCTTTAAACTCAGAGCTTTTAGGCATCTTATCTATAATCTTTGTGCGCTTATCGGATAGAAAGAGACTTGCCCACTTAAATGCAATTCTACTTACAAGTCCTGAGAATTCATCTCGGTTTAAAGAGCGTACTTCATAGATAGATTCTCCCCATTTACTTTGTCCGGCTAGAGAGACTGAAGCTCCGCTTGCTTTTATTTTACCAAGTAGATGGTAGTATCTGAAAATTAAGTCACAAAGTGGTATGTAGTTTTTTGATTTAAAAGCTACTTTAAAAATCTTACTTAGTTGCTCGTTATGTTTGTTATAGATGTACTCAGCAAACTGAACCGCTAAGTCAAGTAAGTTGTCCGGTATGTCTGGGTCAGAAGGCTCTACTCTGGGTTGACTTGCTTGCTTCTCTCCGGGTTGTATCTCTCCGGGTTGATTGGACGACACACTCGTTACCGTAACAGCTACCGGAGCCATCGGAAGAGTAGTTGTTACATCTTTACCAATCTTAGTGTCTTCTACATCTCTACGAACCAGTAATTTTGCCGCTTCATCAACTGCTTGCTTTTCTTGTTCTACTTCTGCTTGGTACATCTTTGGGACCTTTACACTTAGCTTTGAAACAATCTCTAAAACTTCTCTCTCTTCTAATGACTCTTGAAACTTCTCATTAATTAACTGCGCTTGAGCTGCAAGTAGACGTATAAAGTCGTCTGGTTTCTTAAATTGATAGGTGTCTCGGTAAGCTTTGTAGCCGGTAAGTTTTAAAATAGAGTAGAGTGCCTGGTTTCTTCCGTACTTATGAACTGTTGAAGTAAAGCTAGAACTCGTTGGTAGTCCGGGTATACCATCAGCTTTAACTCCACTGGCCCCACTTTTTTGAATTTCAGCAAATACTTGTTGAGCTGCCTTTTTCTGCTCATCGTACACAGCTCTTAATTCATCTAGCCCGGATTGATAGAGCTCATCTACGTCCGGCCATACGCTATACATATCATCTAAAGAGTACACATCTGGTGACTTCTCTTTAAATATTATGTTTGGAGTATAAACTGACCCATCCGGTAAAAACCGCTGGAACCCTGGAACACGCAACATGCTTGTAATATTACGTAAGTTAGTATCTCCCCCTAGTTTATGAGCGAGAGCCAGTTGAAACTTTGACCAGCTATCTAAACTTACATTCTCTGAAATTTGCCAATAGATGTGGAATCTGCCCGGTCTAGATTCTACTACCAGTGAAGCGTTCTCTTGAGCTGCTAAGTACAGAGCGTTCTCTTTTGTAGTTCCAAAGTCTAAGTCAACTACAAGCACTCTTGGAGAAATCATGTGCTCTTTACGTCTTCCTGCTCCAAGTGTGCATAGGTTCAATGTGTTGTGAACACTGTAGATACTGTTTGTAATCTTAAAGTCTTTCTCTGAAACCACACTACCCGGTGCGACTATTCGACTACCTCCAATTTCACCATTTTGTTTGGCTCTAAGCTTTAAGTACAGAACTTTTAAGAACTTATAGATGTCTTTATATTTTACGTGAAGAGTGTGGTGAGCTGGAACCATCTCACGTTGTAGAATGTAGCTGTCCGGGGTACTCTCCGGGCCGGATCCTATCAACCGCTCAAGCACAAGCATAAAAGTAAATATTGTCCGGTTCTGTTTTAGCTTGTAAGGTTGATGTGATATGTAATTTATATAAGTGCGTGTATCGTCTAGATTAAATCGGACAAATTCTTTTGCTGACATCTGTGAGGTACCTCTAGAGTGAAAGTGTTCGCTATAGTGTTTGTTGGGCTAGCCGGGTCAGCTGAGACCGAGCCGACCAATTTCAAGATTTACAACGTATACTAAAAAGAGTAAACAATTAAGAATAATCGTTAGCATTACCGAGTTCTACACTATCATATATTTTGTTTGACTCTATACTTATCTATGTAGTATACTAAAACCATGCCAAACAATTCTGACTCTGCAACTATAGGTAAGAAGAAACCAAAGAAAGGCCTTCCGGGCCATCTCTTCCCAATTCAAAAGCGCTCAATTAAGAATGCACTGGGGTTTCTTAGGGACAATCCAAACAACTGTGCGTATGTAGGTGACTACATGGGAGCAGGTAAAACTATTCAATCTATTGCTGTTATAGACTTTATGCGCTTTAGGACAGTATTAATAGTGTGTCCGGCATCGGTGCGGTTAACCTGGGAAGCTGAGATTAAAGAGTGGGCAACAAGAGAGTATGAAGTTATTGTATGCTCAAAAGGTGCTCACTTTAATAAGAAAGTAGTAGATAAAGTAAACAGAGCTCACAACGATAGTTCAGTATCTCCAGTTATAGTTATCTGCGGTCATGACGCGATTCATAGAGAGAAAACGTTTTCAGTTCTCACTTCTAACTTCTATGACTGCTTAATTGTAGATGAAGCACACGCTTATAAGAATAGAAAAGCAAAGAGAACTAGATCTATGTTAGGTGATTTAGGTGCTCGCCGCCGTGCCGGTGTGAAAACTCACAGCATCTGGGACTTTGCAAAGTATAAAATAGCTCTTTCTGGTACACCGTACAGGATTGGTACATCTGATATCTATCCGTGGGTAAATAAAATGCTCCAAGGAATAGACTTAGGCAAGTTCTCTTCTAAGTTTCAGAACTATTATAATTTTGTAGAGTACTTTTCAAATAAGAAATCTAACGGATTTGGCATTATCTATACCGGAACTAAGAACGAGGAAATTCTAAACAAGATAATGTATGACAATTTCTTTACAGCTATAACTGAAGAAGAGCTTGCAAAAGAATTACCACCAAAAACTTGGCAGACAATTTACTTACCAAAAGAGCTATCTCTAAAAGAGAAAGCTAAGGTAAGTCAAGCAGAGCTACTAGCAGATATTGAACGTGTACTTGCTCAGTTAGATGAGGGAAAAGAGTTAATAGTTCCAAAAGCAGCTGCAACACATAGAAAAGAGCAAGGGCTACTAAAAGCACCGGCTGTTATAGAGTTTGCAAAAGAACAGCTAGAAGCTGGCATACCGTGTACTATATTTGCTCATCATACGAGTCTTATTGCACTTCTTGCTAAAGGATTAAAAAAGTATAATCCGGCAATCATAACTGGAGCAACTGCTAACACTGCACGATTTAAAGAGGTAGAAAAGCTTCAATCTGGAGAGACTGATTTATTTATCGGTAATCTAAGAGCAGCTGGAGAAGGTATCACTCTTACTAGAGCTTGTGTTGTTCTTTTAGCTGAGTATGACTGGAGCCCGGCAGTGGTTGCTCAAGCAACAAATAGAAGTCACAGACGAGGACAGACAAAGCCAGTAATAATTTACTCTTTTGTTGTTAAAGATAGTATTGACGAGAAAGTAACAAAAGCAGTCATCAAACGTGCTGCTGAGTTTAAGACTCTTTTAGCTAACCCGGATAGCCCAGACGCACCACAAGAGCGCTCAAAAGAAGAGACAGATAAGTTCTTAAAAAATATTAAACCAAATCAGTTAGATTATGGAGTGTAGTATATGAGTGGTGATCCATTTTACGACCCGGTTCAAAGTATTGTAGAAGGTAAAAGAAATGACAAAGAGCTCTCTCCGGTGCAATTTATCTTCCGGTTAATACTTTTAATTCTCTTTTTATACTTTCTCTCACACGTTGTAGGGTGCTCTTGGTTTAAAGGGAGCGACCCGGCACCAGCTCCAACAAAGCCGGACTTACCAACTATTGCCGAGTATGGGCAAGACTGGCTAGCTTTGCAGCACCCATCTTTTAATCTAGGAGCTGCTCTAGAGCTAATACCAGTTGGTACAAGAATCCCGGTTGGGATGCTCGCAAACTCATTTGGTGATTCGATGTCTCCAGTTGATTTAGCTCTTGGAAGTGGAAAAGTAAGTCATATACGTATTCACTTGGGGTTAAATGGTCCGGGCCTTAGAAACTCTCAGCTACAACCATACGAGATTGGGTACGGTCATACAGTTCAATCATTTAATGAAGCTGTTACTAACCGGGATGAATCTATTCTAGCTCCATACAGAGTTTGGATTGGAGCATTTTGTGTTCGGATGGACCAATACTCAGATGTGCGGTTCTATATGTCTCCAATGTTAGAGCATAATCTAACCGTGTCTGCTTGGAATGTACTGTACGATGAGCTAAGAGCTACTTGTGATAGAAATGATTACTATATAGTTAACAACCCGGAAAACTCTCACGAGTTTCCATCACACCCACAAGCTGGAGTTTTATTTGAGGCTCATCACGGTACATTTGATTTTGCAGCAAATATAAACTCTCTTGATGGACAAGATGTAAGTGAAGTTCACATTCCAACATGGAAGAGCAATGTAGCAAACTCTAGTGTAGGACTCGCTTTTAACTGGGGCTGGATGTTTAACTGTAGAGTTCCGGGTCCTTTTATCCCGCCACGTTCACGCACAAACTGTCCGACCCCACTTGAGCATCAAGCTATGATGAATATTATCTTTGGAGACTCTCCCGAACCGGGACAACCGTACACAGTAGTAGAGAGTTGGGGAGCCGGAAATTTATGGAAGCCGGTATCTGAATCTGATGGCAATCCGGTAGTACTAATTAGAAATGCCTATCAAACTGAATTTCTAGAGTGTAAGTCTCAAAGAAAATCAGGAGCTTGGGATAATTTTAGATGCGTTAAAGGCCCTTGGAACGATTTTAAGTGCTTAAGCAATCCAGATAGGTTAACCTATCGAGCAAATTATAAGTGTGATGCTTACCGGGACCCTAAAACCTATTGCACTCTCGGTAACATGACTCTAATTTTAACTGGCGGGTCTGACCCGTGCAAACGACATGACTAGGAGAAACAGATGGAAGACACTAACGAGGTAAAAGTACCTACAGAAGACGAACTAAAAAAGAAAAAAGACGAGAAGATTAAAAAAGCTCTACTAGCCGAGATGCCTCAATTAAACTATGAAGGTGTCCCAGAAAGAGTTAGAGAGCAGATTCAAGCGTATGTTGAAGATGGAACTCTACCAAACGAATACTTACAAGCCATAATCTCAGATTCACTATCTGGTGTATTTCGTTTTTGCTCTACTGTAGATGAGATTAGAGACGCATATACTACTTCCGGTTGGATAACTAACTCATGTCCTGGAGCCATGTACGGCTCTCACGAGAAGATGACCCGGTGGAATTTAAATAAAGGACTAACCGGGCTGGTGCTTCAAGCAAACGTCTTAAAAGCTGAATCACAAAAGAACGGCGCTACTAAGTAACAACCACTTTTAGAAGTAATCCCCACATGGTTACAATAGTAAGTTGGAAGTGGCGGTCAGTTAATAGGCCGTATACTTTTTATCACGTAAATAAATTACACTCCATGCTTAAACGGCATTTAACCGTTCCGTTTAGGCATGTCTGTGTGACAGATAATCCAACCAAGATAGATAAAGAGGTACGCACTGTACCGCTCTGGGATGACCCAGAAGTAGAGATGAATGCTCATAAGATAAACTCTTATAGGCGACTAAAGATGTTCTCTCGTGAAGCAAAAGAACTGCTAGGTGAGAAAATCCTATCTCTTGACTTAGACACTATTATCACAGGCAACATTGACCACCTAGTTAACCGTGATGAGGATTTTATAGCGTGGCACAAGGGGCTACTTCCTTATCAAGGTGGAATTATTTTACATAAGCCGGGTAGTAGAGCGTTTATTTGGGATGAGTTCGACCCGGTTGAAAGCCCTAAAAGAGCAGCTATGTATCCGGGAAGTGACCAAGCGTGGATTAGCTATAGGCTGGGACGGGATGAGGAGACCTGGACTAAAGCAGATGGAATCTACTCATACAAGCAAGATTTAAGAGGGGTTTCTTTTCTAGACTCTAAAGTTAAAATTGTTATGTTTCATGGTAATCCAAAACCCTGGCAGATAAAAGAGCGTTGGGCCGGAGAGCATTACAGATGAAATATCCGAAAGTAACAGACAGGATACTAAGAGCAAGGGATGCCTCAGTGCCTAATTTAGATGATATGCCAGAAGATGAGGTCTCTATACTAACTGATATAGATATATCGGTAGTTCACGTCATATTGATTTATATTCATGAGTACTGCAACGAGTACGATGTTCCTACAGAAGAGCTAGACGGGATAGTAGTCGGCCCAAGCGACTACATAAACATCGGCTTATACGTTAACGGGCATGTTACCGGATATAGAGAGAAGCTGTACTTAGAAGATGTTCGAGTGTTTTGTGGGTGCCATCCGGAACCACAAGTTCTCTATTCTGGGTACATTGAGCAGATCGATGAGTGCCGGAGAAGATTTACTGGTGAAGATTATAACTAACTTAAACTAGCAGGAGACTTCATATATGAGACCAATTGATTACAACCTATTACCGGATCACATACAAGAAGGAATGAAGCTCTACATTGAGAAGGGAGTGGAACCTGGAGGTTTTTGTAAAGCCGCATTATCAGGCAAGCTGATAGAGGCATACTGTAAAGCAGACAGACATAACTTAGAGAGGATGGGAGACATAATTAACTGGCTTAACTGGGCATGTCCAGCTGCTGCTCACGGGTCGGTACATAGAGTTAACACCTGGATTCGTAGGGGTGGGATTGAAGGTATGAAGAAAAATAGTGCGGAACAAGTAGATAATCCGATGCCTGAATTTCTTGAATCAGCACAAAGGCTCCTTTTAGATGGGGCTAATAACCCTTGGAGAGATGCGATAGAAGCACGGGAAAGTTTAGGTGATGACATAGTTGCTATATACGAACCGATAAATCACAGACTAGTTGAAGTGTGGAGTAGAAAATGAATATGGATGAGTTAGTTAAAGTCGAAGTTGGTGGAAACTGTTTTAGAATATTTACTTCTACTTTTCTGTATAACATAGTCACTTTTGGAATCTCTTCAGATACTGCTAGCAGACATCTTCTACAGACCTACACGGTCATACTTTCCGATGATGTGGACCCTAAAGAGTGGCTGCTGGAATTAGCTGAGAACAATAGCGCTAAAGATGTGAAGGGTAGAGAAACTATATACACCGATTGGGGTTATATAGAATTTGATAATCAAGCAAACACCGAGGAGATGACCCCTACGCTACCTCTCTCCTACTACGGGTTCACATGGCAACAAGTAAAAGAAGCGATACTCCAAGAGCTAAAGCCGGATGGTAATCCTATGCCTGCGATACAGCCAACGGATTTGTTAGAATTTAGGCATCCACGCGGCTCAGATAAAAATCTCTACGGTAAGATTATCCCTCACGACACAGAAGCAATCCACCGCCCACAATCAGACGGCGGCTTAAAAGAGATTTGGAGAAAGATACGGACTAGGGCTACTAAATAAAAAAACCACAATAATTTAACACGCCCCACGGGGCTTTTATAAAGGAAAGATGAGATGATGACAATTGAGACGATAGAGAATGGATGGGTGATTCGCTATAATACAAATATTCCCGGTCCGTATCCTATGTCACTAGACTCTAACCGGGTTCTTTTTTTGCGCTACTAAATCGGCAGTAGCAGATAGGGTTCAGGACATACTACTCTCTTATGGGGAAGAGGAAGGAAGAATAAAGGCTATATACGACAAGCAGAAAGAGGATGAAAAGGTAGCTATGAAAATGCAGGCTGAAGACCTCAGGCAAGATTTAGAGCGGTTCAAATAAACCCTTACCCCTGCCTTTAGCCGGGTGGGGCTTTTAGAAAAGGAAAAACAATGGGCAGAAAACAAAAATTAAAAATTAAAAAGAGTTTATGGTATAGCTGGGAACTAAACGAACTACCGACAGATGATAAGATTAATATTGGAGAGCGATTTTGGGTGACTTGTGAGGACTTGAAAGGAAATAGGTATGTTGACTCCCTGTACTGGAGAGGTTCTGATTCAGGGTTTGAAGATGAGCAAGGTTATGGTATCCCAAGAACTCATAAATTCATAGCATACGCAGCATATATAGAACCAGAACCATATGAAGGAGAATAAATGAAACTATCTACATTCTACTGTGCCTTAGTCGTATCTCTTCTTGTAGCATTTACTTGTGCTTTCTACGCTAGTGCAGAAACTATAGTCTATGAAAACGAGTATGTCGTAAGAGCAAAAGGCCAGTGGCAAGTCTATAGCCCCTGTTACGGTACATCTTATTCTAATCTCACAGAAGAGAATAAAAATAAGTTCTGCCCAGGTGGACCTACCCAACAAGCAACCACCGTCCATTCTCCCGGAACGTACCTGGTGACTAAAGATGGAAGAGTACTAGACAGCGAGCAAGAAAATACTCACAGGTCACTATCTGTAATAGATGAAATGAGCACATTAGCTGATTGCCCGGTAGTACAATCTGATAGCGTGTCTTGTGGGCCGAACATTTTCTATAAAACAGAAGGACCATTAAGAGCTCAGCAGTGGTACTTAGACGCTGTAAATGTGGCTAAGATGTGGAGACACGGACAAGGTGCAGGAAAAGTAGTTGTTGCAGTGGTAGATACCGGAGTAGCACCAAACCACCCCGATTTAAATGTATTGCCAGGTAAGTCATTTGTAAGTGGAACTACATGGCACGATGACAACGGGCACGGAACACACGTTGCAGGACTATGCTGTGCTACTACCGGTAATGATGTAGGGATTCAGAGCCCATCACTTGGTATCCCAGTATTGCCTGTAAAGTTCTTAGCAGCTAATGGGTCCGGGTCAACTCTAGGAGCTGTAAAGTCTATTGATTGGGTAACAGCCTGGGCACAGCAAAACCCGGAACAACGAGTAATACTAAACGCATCATTTGGTTCTGCTGGATACTCCAAACCGCTTGAGGACGCATTAGAAGAGTCAGGAGAGCAAGGTATCCTAGCAGCTATTGCAGCTGGAAACTCTAATCTAAACTTAGACCACAAGTCCTACTGGCCAGCAAAGTTTAGCGGCAGTTCTGCTATCACAGTAGGAGCGAACAAAGAAAATGGTAAGAGAGCTTATTTCTCAAACTATGGCAAACCTGTTCATGTGTTTGCACCGGGAACTAATATGTTATCCACCTGGCACGATAACGGATATAGGTCTATATCTGGAACCAGTATGGCAACACCACTTGTAGCAGGGATTGCAGCCTATCTATGGAGCCATGAACCAGATAAAAGCTCTAGTGATATCCGAGACAGACTGGTAGTAAATAAGAACATGGTTGCAGCTGATAGTTCCGGGTGGACTCTACCAGAGCCATGCAGGTGGGACGAATTTGTAAGTATACGCTCATCTTGTAGAGGAGAGCCAAGACCTAGAAAGTGCAGACGACTACTAAGAGAACAAACAAATTGTAAGTGCAGATAATGGAAGATAAAGATTGCAAAGTTCTTCCTTTTAAAAAAGACGAACAACAAGAAACAGAACCACACGCAGAAGGCAAAGCAGTTTGTATGAAGTGTAAGCACGAGTGGCATGCAGTTCGCCCGGTAGAGAGTGACTCGGAAGTTTTTGAGTGCCCAAAGTGCCATCTAAACTTTGGAACATTTAAAAACTTCTTTGCTCCCCCAGAAGATGTTCCTATATGGGAGTGCCAGTGTGGTGGTGTGTTCTTTATAGTGACTCAGAAATTTGTAATGTGCGTTAACTGCGGAAGAGAGCAGGGGTTTTAATGGACCGTAGGCAGTTTATTAGAAACTTAAGTATCGGAGTAGCCGCACTCTCGACTACTACTTATTTCGATGTAGGTAAAAACCTCTGGAGAACAAACAGAGATATAGTTATTGTTGATGAGACGTTTGATACTACTAGATTTAGAGAAATGATGGAGATGGTAGTCAAGCACATGCACGAGAAAATCCCAGATGAGTTTTATGTAACCAGTGGATCTACTTTAGAAAAGATATTAAAGAGTGATAACAATAGTAACTTTTAAATGGAAGTCTGACTTTAGAGAGTACACTTCAGAGCACGTAAATGCTTTGTACTGTATGCTTAAAAAGCATACGACAGTGCCGTTTAGATTTATCTGTGTGACTGATGACCCGACTGGTGTTAAGTATGGTGAGATTCTTCCACTATGGGGTACGTGGAGTGACATAGAGTTAGGGGATGGTCTATACTTAAACTGCTACAGAAGATTAGAAATATTTTCTCACTTAGCAACCAAGTTATTTGGCTCTAAAGTACTAATGATAGATTTAGATGTTGTCATCTTTAGAAATATCGATCACCTACTAACTAGAGAAGAAGAATTTATAGCGTGGAATAAGGGCTCTACAGTACGTTATCAGGGAGGATTGATACTACATAAGACTGGCACACGCACTCAACTCTGGAGAGATTTTAAAGGACAAGAGTCTAGAGAAGAGGCAAAAGAGTTTCCCGGCACAGACCAGGCGTGGATTAGCTATAGGCTAGGAGAAGGGGAAACTACCTGGGGCAAAGAAGAGGGTATCTACTCTTACAGCTTAGATATAAAAAGAAGACGCAAACCACCAAGAAACTGCTGTGTAATTATGTTTCACGGAAAGTATAAGCCTTGGAATGTAAGGCACAGCTGGCTGAGACGAGCATGGCTTGGCCCACTTAGGGCATACGAAAAGGAAAAAGAATGAGAGAACTACTGGCTTTTGCAACTTGTGTTAGTAAAGAATATCAATCGTTTATTCCGTGGTACGTACTTGGGATAAATAGAGTGTACCCACACTCTAAGATAATTCTATCTCTTGATTGCTCTGTTGATAGTAGAGTAGAGAAAGCTCTTGTAGAGATAAATGCTAAAAATGTAGCAATTATAAGCAATGCGTTTCCTAGAGTTCCCGGAAACAAAAACTACGTAAAGACTCAGAGATGGGTACACCGTCCTGAACTGTATGATGACTTTAAATACATCTATGTAGGTGACATTGATATAATAATATGCAAAGAAGACCCGGCTGAGATTACGTCTACTCATCCGCTGGTTTCAATGCATGTAGAGCATATGGTAAAAAGAGGGCTGTACTACCACAACGTATTAAAGCACCCAGAAAACAGATTAGGTGGGTTACATTTTTACGATTCAGAGAACTGGTACAAAACAGTAGGACCAGTTATAGAGAAGAATAAAGAGGCTATCTTAGAGAAAGCAATAGCTAATCCGAAGATGAGCTGTGAGTACTCACTGTACGATATGGTAGTGCAAGCCGGTATTGGATTACCGGAACGGAGCAGTAGCTGGAGAGAGGAGCTATACTTTCACGGTCTACACTTAGGTAGATTTAGAAGCATTAGAGACGAGGACTATAAAGATGACTACAATAAGTACTGTGACCAGATACCAGAAATAGTTCTAAAGGGCTACCATATAATTAACAACGACCTACAACCCGCTAATACTTATTTCTGTCAGATGGTGGACTACTACTGTAATGGGAATAAGTACTAATGGATCATCTAAAAATATCTCTTAAGACAGAATCACATAACTGGATCATGAAGCGGTGCGCTTTAGAGCTTACAAAGGCTTTCTCTAACGTGAACATAGACAACCCGGACTGCGACATTGAATACTTCTTACCGTACACCTGTGCTAAATCCTCTAAAGCTAAAATAAAAGTAGGATTCTTTACACACTTGGAAACAGGGAGTAGTGATTTTTGTAAGAAAAAGAAGAGAAAATTTATAGAAGTAGTAGAGTACTGTGACTATCATATTTGTATGAACTCAACTACTCAGAAAGATTTGTTTAAGAGAAAGAAAAACGCTCATGTTATTAAGCCTGGAAGCAGATTTAAAAAAGATTTAGTGTTCGGGGTATGCGGTAAAGTACATACTCAATCAGGACGAAAAGGAGAAGCTTTTGTAGAGCAGTTAATGGGAGAATATAAGTTCTTGGCGTGGGGGAAGGGCTGGCCGTGTGAAATACACTCTCAAAAGCAATCCGAGCTAGAGAACTTTTATAATAAAATTGATTATTTAGTTGTTACATCGACATGTGAGGGAGGACCTGTCCCGGTTGTGGAAGCCCTTTCAATGGGTGTTCCTGTAATAGCACCAGATGTGGGGTGGTGTTGGGAGTATCCTGTAGTAAAATACAAGAAAGGTGACGTTCGTGATTTGAGACAGGTTCTCTTTGACTTGTCGAATGTACCTACATGGGAGACATGGGTAAAAGGGCATGAAGACTTTTTTAATAGTATTACTGTGTAGTCTGGCTGCTTGTTCCGGGTACAGGTATGACATCTACGAAGAAAATGACTTCTTTAAAGTAGATAAGAATAAAGACGCTAATTATACTCAAGGCCTCATTGTTCGGGCCGGTAAGGATATAACAGAATCAGTATCTGAGAGTTACGCTATAGCTCATAAGATGTATACTCCGGATAACTTAAGAACAGACGAGCCGGAACCAGGAGATAGAGGGTACGCAGCATCTCTCACTGGTACGTACCAAAAGTACTATACTAAAGACAATAAAATAGACCAGTGGGGTATTAGAGTAGGGTGCATCGGACCATGTGCTAAAGGAGAAGATGTTCAAAAGTTTGTTCATAATGATATAGGCTTAGGCACTGACCCAAGAGGGTGGGGAACTCAACTTAAAGACGAGCCGGTGATTGCAGGGCTAGCAGAGAGGCAATTCTTATCTGTTCCGGTTAGTATTGGTAACTATAATGGGGATGTAATTACATCTGCTAGAGCAGACATTGGAACAGATATCATGCAGGTAAGTGGGAGAGTACTATACCGGATAGGAGTAAACTTACCAAAAACATTCACACCGCAATCAATTCAAGTGGACTCTCCGGGTAGTCCTTTTAGATTCTTTCTGTTTACAGGCACTACATATAAGATAGTAGGGCATAATGTATTATTTGATGGAAGCTTTTTTAGGAGTAATCATCAGTACCCGCAACCTGGTTCCGAGAGAGCTATCACTGAGTTACATCTTGGAGCCTTCTTAGAGTACAAAGGATACCGTCTTGTTTATATCTGGAACAGAGCTACAAAAGAGTGGGAGCAGGGAAGTTCTCATAGTTTCGGTAGCTTAAATCTAGCATGGGGATGGTGAGTTTTTTAGTTGACGGCACACTTGGTTTGTAATAGAACTTCTAATTACTAAACCAACTACAAACTAGAAAACTAAAGCATGTCAGACAAACAAGAGCTCCTCCCTGCTTACAATAACGAAGAACACTCAGAACTAGGTGGATCAGTAATTGGTGTAGCATTTAAGTGTACCGGGTCTATATTTCTCAAACGAAAAATTCCACAAGAAAAAACTAAAGATAAAAATAGAGACTCAGGCTCTTTAATACACGACTTTTCAGAAGTGTATCTAAATGACTTTCTTACATATAAGCGAACCGGAAAAGACCCAAAGAAAAGAATGAAGTTTAAAGGAGTCAGCAGCGACTCCGATGATGCAGTACTAATTGCTAAAAGGTACACTGACTTTATATGGAGAGTGCCACTTCAAGAGTACCTAACCGGAAAAGCGTACGGAACTGAGACTAAATTCTGGCTACATAAAAACTTAAATCTATTTGGAAAAGCAGACTTCTGGACAGTATACAAAGGAGACAAAGGAGAGCGGGTGGGAGATATCACAGATTTAAAATCTGGGTGGGTTAAAGTAAATCCGAACAACAATCCTCAACTAGGCTACTATGCACTCGGTCTTAGAAACTATATTAGGGGGTTCGGAAAAGATTTAGACTATGTAATTGGGAGAATATTCCAGGGTACTCTTGAAGATGAAGAGCAACCAGAAGAGTTTAAATTTACAGCAAAGCAGTTAGATAGACTAGAAGAAAAAATACTAGATACCGCCCATAAAATTTATATTGAAAAAGAAGCTAAGTTTAAAGTTGGAGATTGGTGCCGGTTTTGTAGTGCAAAAGCAATCTGTCCGGAATATAAAAAAGAAATAGTTAAGATAACTGGGCTAAAGAAGATAGAAGACCCCTCAAAAATTCAATTACCGGCACCCGAATCCAGGACTGATGAGGAAGTAGCAAAGATAGTTCTGTACTCAGAAGAGATAGTCAACTGGGTTAATAAGCACAAATCATATGCAATGGATAGACACTTAAATAACGACCCTCTACCGCTTCTAAAGCTGGTAGAAAAGTCAGGACGCAGAAGCTTAATTGATGACCAGGATGAGATAGTACAAGGGCTTAGTCTACAGGGAATTCCGAAAGAGAAGCTCTATGATAAAAAACTAAAAGCCATGACCAAGCTAGAAGCTATTGTCGGAAAAGATGTGATGGCTCCGTATATCTTACCGGGTGCTCCAACTGTAGCACTTGTTTCAGCTGCTGACCCAAGACCAGAAGCTACAACACCTGCTGATTTACTAACTAAAAAACCTAATAAGGAAAAACCAGATGAAAAAGAAAAAACTGTCAGAAGCAAAAAAAGCAGCAAAAGCTCCAGCTAAGAAGCTAGAGTTTAGAGTATCTAAACACAGAAAGTATGGACATGTGTATGGAGAGGATGTTCCGATTCCTGCCGGTCGTGCAGCTTTTGTGTACTTAGTAGAGCCGAAAGACCCACCACCGAGTGACGACCCAGACAAAGAGCCGGGTGCTCCACGATACGAGTATGTTCACTTATTAGATAAGGATGACCCAACTGTAGAAAAGTTCAAAGACTACATCGAAAAGATGGCTGAACAGATGGAAGAACTTTTTAATAAGGGTAAAGGCACAAAGCTTTCTGTAGAAGATGTTTTCTTAGACGGTGATGATTCTGATAGATTTGACCCAGAAAAATATCCATTCTATGAGAATAAGTGGTTACTAAATGTTCGGAGCTATAAACCTATCCGGTGCGTCTCTCCGGAAGACCCTACAGAGCAAATCGATCCATCAGTTATTGTGGGAGGAGTAGAAGTTGCAGCGGTTGTAACTCCTATGCTTACTTCACACGGTGTAAGCTATAAAGCACGTATCATACAGTTTATTGAGGATGACGGTACTCGTTTTGCCGGTGGAGCTAGCCCTGAATCTTATGCGTCGATGCTTACTCCTGTTACCTCTAAGAAGAAAAAGGCTGTTCAAGAGGTAGATGAAGATGAGGTAGAAGATGATGAAGATGAAGACGATGAAGAGGAAGAAGCTCCTAAAGAAGTAGTTAAGAAAAAGACTACTTCTAAAAAAGCTAAAGCCAAACAGAAGGTCGAAGTAGTAGAGGCGGAGGATGAAGACGAGGATGAAGACGATGATGACGACATCCAGGACTTAAACTCTGTAGCTATAGACGACTTGTAATGAGAGAGGGTACTTTTTCAATAGATGTTTTAGGGGAGAAGTACCCTACTCTTTACATTAAAGATCGCACTACTGCTATAAAAGCTATTGAGCAGTACGATAAACAAGACTGCTTATTTGGTTTCGATTTTGAAACTCAAAGCCTTCCTAAATATAAACACATACCTAAAGCCGCTACTTATCCGCAGTACTCTATTCCCCGGCTAGCTCAATTATCTAATGGTAAATCTATTTTAGTTTTAGACTTTAACCATATAGGTGAGCCTGACTTCTTAGTGGAATTTATGAAACGCCATAAGTTCGTAGCTCACTGGGCAGTCTTTGAGTTAAATTTTCTTCGTAATATGGGGGTTCATGATATCGACATGAACTGCACACTGCTAATGGCTACTATGATTTTTCAGGCAGCTAGGCCTAATTTAAAGGGACTAGCTCTTAATTTAGAAAGCTTAGTAGATGGGTTCTTAAAGTTTAAGATTCCTAAAGAAGCTCAAAAGTCAGACTGGAGTGTACCAGACCTTACTTATGAGCAGGTACATTACGCAGCTGTAGATGCAATCATAGTGTTAAAGCTAGCAGAAGTACTGGCCCAGGGCCTAAAGAATCACAATTTATTAAAGCCTTATAAACTTGTAAAAAAATGTCAGATTCCTATTACCACAATGAAGATGACTGGTATTGGATTTGATATAGATAAGCATAACAAGATGCTTCATCTGTGGCGAGAGCAGCTGTATGAATGTAAAAAAGAAGTTATAAAGATTACAGGTTTAAGCAAGGTAACAAACCAAACTATGTCAGACTGGTTACTGTCCAAGCTAGATACAAAAACTTTGAGATACTGGCCTCGGACAGAAGGTAAAGGAATACTAAAAACTGATGCTCATACTCTAGCTGATTTTAGCTACTTAGACTTTGTAGCTCCGTTTGCTGCAATGCAGAAATATAAGAAGCTCTCATCTGGATACGGAGTAAGCCTTAGATCTAAAGTAAATGAAGCAACCGGAAGACTGCATCCAAATTTTAAGCTTGAAGGTGCAGCAACTGGTAGAATGAGCTGTGCTGTTCCAAACCTTCAAAACGCACCGAACGATTACGACTTTAGAAGCCTCTTTCTACCGGCTAAAGGGAAAGTTCTTTACAGTGCTGACTACTCTCAAATTGAATTGCGTGTTCTAGCCGAGCTCTCGATGGATGACGCTATGCTCCAAGCATTTAGAGATGGAAAAGATATTCATAAGATCACAGCTGCAAAGGTATCTGGACTTCCGTATGACCAGATAACTGATGAGCAGAGAAAAGCTGGCAAGGGCTTTAACTTTGGGCTGGTGTTCGGTATGGCTGCTGGGACTTATGTTCACTACGCTAAAAAGAGTTACGGTGCAGATATAGCACTAGAGCAAGCAGAAGAAGATATAGATAAATGGAGAGAGCTCTACGATGACGTGTATGAATGGCAAATGCTTCAGCACGAGAATGCAAAACGAACTCTAAAAGCTATCACTCCATATGGAAAGGTACGAAAACTCGCACACGACAATACCTATGGTGCAGCCATGAATACACCAGTACAAGGTGGTGCTGCTGAGTGTATTAAGGTAGCTATCATTTTAATTGACCGGGAAATTAGAAAGCATAAGTTAGATGCTCATCCGGTTCTGTGTGTGCATGATGATGTGACTGTTGAGGGCAGGTTAGAAGATAAGAAGATACTACGACCGCTTATTAAGAACTGTATGGTCAAGGCTTTTTCTCACATACTTCCAGGTGCTGTGCTAAACGGAGTAGTAGACGAGGTAGGTGTAGGAAAGAACTGGGCCATATCATCTGGGAAGAAACCTAATACTTAAACAATTTGTTTGACTTCTTTTATATTGTTTGATACTCTTAGTATATGGTAAAAAAACAACACAGTAAGAAAGCTACGAGCCGGGGAGGCCCGCGAGAAAAGTCCACACCAACTACCAGTCAGGGTCTTTTAATTGATTACATATGGACACTATCCGGTGGACCTACCCGTGTAGCCGCTCTGTGCGGCATAGACCCGTCGCTTTCTTTTGCTTGGAGGTTTAGAGGGAGTGTACCATTAAAGTATACAAGAAGAGTGGCTGAGGGACTAAAAGTACCGCTCTGGGCTCTAAACTATAGCGAGCTTGCAGAGTTTCAAGGAAAAGCTCCTCTATGGGATAAGGTTGTAAAAAAGTGTCGGCTCTCAAAACAAGATGAGCAGAAAGTTCTATACTTATCCCCACCTGAAGTACCAGATGATATTGAGCCTAAATAAAAAGTAGAATCTTTTTACTGTACTCTAACCTAACTAATCGCTACACTCTTTTTACCTTAAGTCAGATGGACTATGGAAAAAGAGACACAAAACACAAACAAAAAACCGCGCAAGAAGAACTACTTCTATCATATCTTTGAGCGTAAGATAGCTAGTGACTACTCTACAATTTATTTTGGAGAGTACAGAATGCTGTCTCCAGAAGAGACTTTACTCTACGGCATACTGGAGCTAACAAAGAGAGATTTACAATCAAGTGATTCTACTATACGGACCGATGCAATTCAGTGGTTAAAAGGAATCATCAAAAGTCCTTATCCTTACTTCTCTTTTGAATCAATAGTAGAGTATATTGACCTTCCACCTAAGTATATTAAACAGTTAATTAAACTGTCAGAGGACGATGAATGATATCTTATCCGGTTAAACTAATTGGAATAGACCCAGGAAAATCTGGTGCAGTAATTTTACTAATTATAGAGTCTGATTCTTTAGAGGTTAGTCACGTTAAAGGAAAAGAAACAGACCACGATATAAAGAACTTTATTAAGAATAGCAACCCGGATTATGCTTACTTAGAACTAATCACTGCTTTACCCCAGAAAGGAAAGCAGGAAGGAATAGGTAGAGGCTCAATAGCAACTTCAAAGATAAGCGATAGCTATGGGTTCTACCGAGGGCTCTTAACTGCACTAGACATTCCATACGATACAGTTACGCCATCTGTGTGGCAGAGAAATATGAAGTGCCTAACTGGTGGTGATAAGAGAATTACAAGAGCTAGAGCACAGCAGTTATATTCAAAGTTCGGTGTAAAGGTTACTCACGCTATAGCCGATGCACTTTTAATAGCAACGTATGGTAAGAAGATGTACTTTAGAGACTTAGGTCTCAACTTAGACTAGTTGTTTCTTGCTCTGTACTGACCGGCCAGTATCTCTTGTTTTGCTCTGTTTCTTTCTTGAGTAACTATCTTATCAATTACGTATTGATAGCTCTCCGGTGCCCAACCTTTATCCATAAGTGCTTGGATGCGTTTTTTAATTCTCGGACCGGATGTTTCTTGAATAGCAAACTTCTCCTCTTCTGTAAGTATATTGGCGGCATACCTTCCGAGGTGTTTTTCTCTATCAGCTTTAATAGCTGCATAGAAAGATTTTTCATCTAAACTCCTTCCTGTTCCAACTTCTGTTCCACCGTAACCAGCCACAGTTAAGTTTCTATCAGTCATCCACTTTATAGTTGGATCTGGTACAAGTGAACTTGTAAATCTTCCAGGTCTGTGAAGCTTCTCTCCGAAGACATTTAGTTCAGGACGTACAAAGCTTTTAGCATATGGTAAGTTAGCCATAAATAGCGCTTTTACATCCCGGTAGTCTACCTTAGTTGGGTCCATTATATTGTTAATATAACGTAGAGCACCCTGGCCTGGAACAAGTCCCTGAACTGATGTAGATAGTGGGGAAAGTATATCACGCTTACCTGCCATGATATCGCCTATGTTCTTTATTGAGCTTAAGAACCCCATGTTAGTAATACTTGCAGATGTATCTTTACTAAGTAGTAATACTCTAGCTGCCAGATCCATCTCATCCCATTCCTGGTTGTACCGCATATGGTCCATGATCGCTCCACCAAGTGCCATAAAAGGAGCACCTGGCATCTCGTTATAGGATAAAATTGTATCACCTATCCGTAGTGACCAAGGCTTGTTTCCGGCAGAGAGCCACTGGTCTCTAGCTCTACTTCCTGCTTTAGGCCCATACCCGTTCCACTCAAACCACGGTGGTTCGCCGCTTTCTTCAGAAGCTTGAAGCGCTTGAGAGGCTGCTGTCATTAATAGTCCCCAAGAAGCTGTTCCCATAAAAGAAGCAGCTGCTCTTTGCCTTCTTTCTAGATTAGAAAAAGTAGTCTTATCTCTACCGTATACAGAGCTTAAATGACCGCCGTACCAGGCACGTAACCCACCTATCGGGCTATAATCCACACTCCTAGAGAGAACATTTGCAACTACATCTACGAACGGAAGCACTGTATACCGTGTGATTATAAGGTCTCTGTTAGCTTTGTTCATCAACTCAGCTATTACACCAAAAGTTCCTTGCGGCTTTTGAGTGTATGTTATCATGTCGCCATATCTGGAAGCCTCTTTTACTAGCTCCGGGTCCCTCATCTGGTCTACTAGTTCAAATACTCTTAAAGTTACAGAGTTTTCCAATGCGTTATCAGAGATGTCTCTATCACCGTAAACCTCTTTTGCTTCAGCAATAGCTTGCTCTCGTAGCTTAGCTATAGTCTCTGGCCCATCAAAAAGCATATCAGTCATAGTCTGAGCAAACTGCTCTCTTGTTACTTCTAAGTCGTTATCTTTTATATGCTTTCTTAATGCTCTAGCGGTTATCAAATAAGCTTGCTGCTCTGACGCTATAGTAGACATAAAAGCATCTTGAGCTCTAAGTGCTCTAAAAGGAAACTTCTCTAAGAGCTTTATCATTGCGTTCATAGGAGCTCTTAGTGCTCTGTTTTCCCACTTAACTAGTGGAGCTACAGCTGCATTATCAATTCCATATTTATTTGACCTTGCATTTCTAGTAGCTATACCTCTTAAGTTAGCTTCACCGGTAGTTATTGCTTTGTTAAACCCCGCAAGAGTTCCAGATATAATAGTCGGAATGTCTCTAGGGCTAGCAATCATACTGGCCATAGTTCGGCCTAACAGGTCCATCCCACTAGCACCAACATTTACCATCTGAGTATCAAACCCGGAAAGAAAGTTACCGTACCAGAAGTACCTAAGAGCTCCTTCTGTGGGGATATCTAACTCTGCGTCTAGCCTGTTTAAGAGCTGTCTGTTTACTTCTTGTAGAAGGTGCAAGTCTTTGCCCTTCATCTTAGGCTGGATATCATCTACTACCTCTTTAATTATTTTATCGTAGTTAGCTGGAAGTTCTTTTTTAGCTCTCTCAAAAGCTTTCTCTACTTGATTCTTAGTAGAACGAAAAAGCGAACTCTTACTCATTCTAGGGAGCAGACTCAGTGCTTGATTAAATCTCCCGTACTTTAACGCAATTTCAGCTACGTTGTTAACAAACGATATATACTTATCCTCTAAGAAAGCTTTCTTATCCGGGTTGGTCTCTTTGGCTACCATTTTTTGCAAAGTATCATGCACTGCTACTGCGTATGGAGAACGGATATCAGCTGGCATACCGTTCTTTTCATCTAATACTTCGTTGATATTAAAATCAATTCTGTCTTCTGCTACTCTGTTTTGGACATCTCTTAGAGTAGCTTTAGGTGAAAGCGGTGTGTAGTAATTATGCTTTAGTCCTTCCTTTACTCTCCGTGTGTTATCTGCCAGGCGTAACCTTTTAGATACTGACATCTCTCGCTGTCCGGCAGGTCTATTTAGTGGTCTGGTTACCTTAGGGGTTTCCGGGAAGGTATTACGGGCCCTCTCAATACTAAACTGCTCATCTAACCACTGCTTTAGAGTAGGACTCTGCTCTCTAAACTGAGCAGATACCATAGAGTATATCCGTTTAAACGCATCTGCTAGTATTTTATACAGACGTTGTGCCGGGTTAGTAGGGACAAGAGTCGGGTCCACAATATAAGCTGAGACCTTATTAGCAAACCATTCACTAAAGCCAATCTCATTATCTATTAAGTACTTCTGCTCATCAAGAGTTAGCTGGTCAAATGTTCTGGTATCACTAGCATACATATCATCTCTAACACCGAGAGCTTTTGCTACGTCAGCTGCTTTCTTATGCTTTAAGGCATCTAGTTTTGCGTTTTGATAGTCCTCATAGACTTGAGCTTTAGTGTCTTCTGTTGCTTTTTTATTCCAGAGTGTATCAAAAACTATATGCCCCATCTCATGGGATGCTTCTTTAACTGTCTTTGGATTAAATAGAGGACTCTTTAAAAGTATTGCAGCTTTCTTATCTCCTACAATAGCTACTGCTTCACTGGTCTCTAGCTTAGGTTTAGCAGACTCCATCATAGCTTGAACATCTTTACCGGCGTTATTAAACGCACCGTTTTGAGCATCAAAGAATGTTCCAACATATAGTTTTGGAAAACCTAAAGCCTTTAAATCAAACCCGGCAGCCCAGGAGTTAACTGTAGCTCGTAACCCTGGATCAATGATTCCGGTATACTCTGCTCCAGTTTTAGTTGACTTTGACCTTGCTTGAGAGACTTTATATGGAGCTACTCTCACATACGGAATACTAGTGTGTTCAGAGTTTGTAACTTTATTATTCCCTGACTCGTCCATCCGGGAAAGATGCCGCCTTGCGTAAACTATCTCGTCTTTTAAAACTTCTCTAGCGTAGGTGTAGTGAGCAGAGTTTGTTTCTCTGTTCATCTCAGTTTCTGCATTATGTAGACCAACAGCAGCTTCTGCTATTAGTTTTCTAATTTTAGGATTAGGCATGTGCTTTGAGTTAGCTACTAGTTCTTTAGTGGCTTCATGCCGTCTTCTTGCTTGTACCAAATTATTTTGAAGCTGATTGATAGTTGGTATCTCAGCTAGTCTTGCTTCCATTTCCTGAATCATTCCGGGAAGCTCGGCATCCAACGTAGTTTCTATTGGAGCAGGAGACAGGTCTGGTTCCGGTGTGAGATTTCTCTGAGCTGTATCAAGCTGTCTCTGTGATAACTCTGGTGTACCCTGTACTGGGTCGGTAGGTGGAGTAGTTACTGGGTCTACTTGTGTGTCAACAGCTGTGCTTGCTACTTGCTGAACAGCTTCAGTTCCAAGTGTTTTAGATAAAGCTTTTGAAGCAGCGGATAACACTCCGGATTCTCCTCTTACTACTGGAACTCTCTTTACTACTGTTCCTTCTCCAGATGAGGTTGCTTCTAAGTTAAGTATATCTAGAAGGTCCTGTGGAATAGAATTTAGTTTAATGCCATCTAGTGTTAAGTCAGTATCGGAGTTACCATCTGCATAATCTTGCAAAGTAGTAGCTAGTGCTTGCTCTGCCTCAGTAGATAGAGGTTGTTGTTTTTTGCGCTCTAGCCCTTCTTCCGTTGCTGTTTGTTCTCGCTGTGGTTTAGCTGCTTCCTGCTCTAGAGTAGTAGCAGATTGAGCAGCATCTGCTGCTACACTACTTCTATGTCTTATAAGTGTAGCTCCACCGGCACCTCCACCACTGATAGTTCCGTCTGAAATCAGTCCTAAGTATGTAGATTCTCCTACTTGAGACCAGCTAACATCCTCTTCTGTGATAGCACCAGTAAGTAATTGAGTAGATAAGTCTTGGAACCCTTCAGTGACTCCACCAGAAGCTGCACCTAGACTACCCTTTTCAGCAGCTGCAACAGCTGCGGCTGCAAGTCTTGATTTTCTAGTAGGGCTAAGAGCTTTAACATACGGAGAAAGTAACTTGTTTGCTACAAGAGAGTTAACTACTACTTCCATCCCGGCAGTGCTAAATCCTGACTGCATAGCAGTATTAGTTGCCTGGTTTTCAGAACCGGTAGCTTCGTACACAGTGTCGTATGCTTCTTTATACCCGCCGACAAAACCAAGTATAGACTGAGCTGCTACAAATACAGCTGTCCCAACTGCGGCAGCTTTTGCGCCACCTAAAGCAGTTACCGCTCCGACTGTACCAACAGCTAGTCCAACAGGTAATCCAAACTGACCACCAGCTTGGCCGATAGCTTCTATCTCTTTACTACCAAAAGAGTCATCATATTCTGGGTTTTCAGTAAAGTACTCTTTAATAGAATCAGATGTTTCATCTGCACCGAATAGATCAGCCATATAGGTTCCAGCAGCTTGTCCCATCCGGGCAGCTAAGTCCTTCCCCCTACTTACTCCCTCGCCTGCAACATTTCTCTTTATTCCGTCAGCTGCCATCTTTATAGCTTTTCTGGACTCTAATGAATTTAGTACCCAGTCGGCTCCACCTGATGTAGAGAAGTGCTCTTCAGCATCCTTTTGCCACTGGTCAACTAGTTCTAACTTTGTCTCTTTTGGAATAGACTCATCTTTTAGTTCTTCTGGTGCCGGAAAAGCGGACAACCAGTCAACACCAACCGATATATTACTTGCTTTTTTATACTGGTCATAAGTTGTAGCCAGGAGCTCCTTTGCTTCATCATCCCACTGGTCTGCGTGACTAGAATAAATTTCTTTAACAGACGACTCAACCAGATCTGGTTGTTGATATACACTGCTATCTTCAAATATAGGATAGAGAGCAGATGCCATGTCATTTTTATTAAGAGTTAGTTCGTCGTCGGTACTCATTGATTACCTTCTTAACATAGTTCTGAGTCTCTCTGTATGGTGGAATTCCTTTGTGCCTCTGGACTGTGCCGGGGCCTGCATTATAAGCTGCAAGTGCTAGCTCCAGGTCGCCGTTAAACATCTCTAGCATCTTTTTAATATACTTGGTTCCACCTGTAATATTTTGTATTGGGTCAAGTGGGTCCTCGACTCCCATGTCAGCTGCTGTTCCAGGCATTAACTGCATTAATCCTCTAGCACCTGCTGGAGAACCAGCTGCTGGATTACCGGTAGACTCTGCAAATATAATTGCTTGAATCAAAGCAGGCTCTACATCAAAGGATTCACCAACCTGTTGAGTGATAGGAATAAACTGATTAACCTCTCTCATACCCGGCGTGTTGTCTAGTGGGTCAGCACTTCTTGGCGGCCCTCCAAGAGATGCTCCTCCCCCTTCTGCCTGTCCCCCTAACGGAGATTGGTCTTGTTGGTTAGCAGCACTTTGTTGCTGGTTAGAGCCCGCTACTTTAGGTTTAAAGTCACTCTCATTTGCCATGCCTCTTAAATTCCCCCGTATCTCTGCACCTAACTGCTCTCTTCTTTCTGGTGCTCTAAAATTAGCTCGCAGCTCTTTTACCAAACCATCTTCTAATCCTCTCACTCTCTGGTCCAATGACGACCTGTTTCTCACATAATAAAGCTCTGCTGGTGTCTCTACTCTTTCTGTTCGCAGCTTACCAGCTGTGCCTAACAAGAATAAAGTTCCTGAATCCATTCTCGTCCACGGAGACTCCTGGTCCTGTTCAAACTGATCTACTTGTCTGTTGTGGTCTTCAACTGCTTGCTCATTATACATAGCAGACCCCCCCGGAACAGACCGTATTCTAGCAACTTCTGCTTCTGCTATAGCAGTAGCGGCTTGTCTTCTAACACTCCTAAGTTCTGCCTCTCCAGGAGTGGGGTCGAAGAATCCTGCGGCTAGTCTGCCCACTATATTCGGCTGCTCTAGAGCAGCCCTACCGGCTGCATCAATAAACTGAGAGAAAATTTCTTCATTAGCTTGATACTCTTGCTCACTTAGTCCTAGTTCAGAACGAACTCCTTCTGCAACTTCCATATTAGATGAAGGAGATTCAGCTGAGTCAATAGCTACTCCCTTTAGCCTTCCAAGACCTCTTATGTTCCCACGGTTCCTGGTGCTCGGTGTTTGGTTCTGTAGTTGGGCTTGTTGGTCCTGAGCACCCTGCTGACCTTGAACAGCTTGCTGGCCTTGACCTTGCTGGCCTTGACCTTGCTGAGTTACCTGCTCTGCTTTAGTATCTGAGAACCCACTTTTCTTTTGTAGGTTGCGTATAGCAGTTATCATCTTTGTGCCGTTTACCAGATTGGCACTATTTCTATAACCCTCTATTCCTGCTTTCTCTTCTTTACTGGCACGTCCTAAGTACTTACCATCAGAGCTCCACATGTCAAAAGATTCCCTAGAACTTCCTCCCTCTTCAGGTATAGATAGTTCTGTATTATACTCACCGCGAGTACCTTCAGGGGTAACCTGGTAGGCACCTGCTGGAGAGAATGATACCTCCATCGAAGCATCTTCTCTTGTAGCGCTTAATTTATCAGCAGCTTCTCCGGCAGCTAAGTTATTCTCAAGATTTCTTGAATGAAGCTCTAGCTTAGGAAGCTCTTTTTCAATTAACTGTTGGTGTAGGTCTACGGTCTGTTGTCTTCTAGACTTATAGTTTAGCCCGTTTAATTCGTCCTGGTTTAGACCACCACGGGCTGCTACTTGCTGGTTTAACTGCTCCCACATTCTCGGATCACGAGACAGAACATCGGCATACTCACCACTCATCAGCAAGGTTCCTTGTGCTCTTGGGTTATTCTGTGCGTTTTGAAACTTACCTAAGAACTCGTTTTCTCTCTCTACCTGCTGCTGTTTTCTTTGTTGCTCTTGTAGTTGTTGCTGCTCTTGTCTTTGAACTGCTTTTAATTGCTCTTCTGCTACCTCACGCTCTAGAGGCATGTTATCTATTTTTTGCTGATTCATCTCAATCTGTTGATTGTTTTGAATCATCTGCTGGCCAGTCTCTATGCCCTCAATAGCACCGTCTATAATAGCTTTAGTAGTAGAAGGAACAGCTGTACCGCCAGCTATACCTGCACCTGCTGAATTAGCAAATAAATTCTGGTCAATTTGAGGACCTGATAGTTGTGAGAAAATATTGTACGCCATCCTTAACCTATCTCTACGTTTTCAAGAGCACTCCACCCCGGTAAGTTTTGAAAGTTCTCGTTAGCTTGTGCCGCATATTCTGTTGGCCCAGGCTGCGGTGGTTGAGCGCTCGCTCCTATTCCCGGTAAGTTTTGTAAGTTCTCGTTAGCTTGTGCCGCAAATTCTGTTGGCCCTGGCTGCTGTGCTGGCTCTCCTAGAATATCACCCCAACCAGGAGCAGCTTGCGGTCTCTGGGGCGGTCTAGGCACTCCCGACACCTGGTCCCCAATAGTAGACCATCCGGGATGAAAAAATCCAGGAGCTCTCTGTCTTTGCTTGTCTTGCTCGTGCCTTGCGGGACTGTTCTCTACCTCTCTAGGAGCAGGACGTTCCGGCATCTCACTAGCCCCTACTGCTAGCTCTACACCCTCAAACCTTCCTTTAGCAAGTGTTTGAGCTAATTCATACCCGTCATCATCATACATCATGTTAAATGATTGGTGCATACTAATTAGGTCCATATCGTCAATTCGTCCTTCAGCATACATCATATTAGCTAGCTGATAAGCTTCCGACTTACTACTAATTCCAGCTTGAGCATAGAAAGCTCTATTGTTCTCCATTGTTTTACTAAAATTCTCTCTGGTCATCTCTTGGCCGTGACCTACACTGCTCAATGCACCGTTAGCAACATAGTTACCCATCTGATCAATAGCTTTGCTTTTCCCTCCACCAACAAGCCTACTTAATGAGATACCACTCATCCCGCTAAAGAAGTCTAAGTCGTTTGTGTAATCTATATCGTAACTATGGAGACCTCCTTCTGCATTTATATTTTCTTGACCTTTTGCAACTCTATCTAGGTTAGTAAAGCTGTGAACTCCTCTATTCTCACTACCATCAGACCCTAAGAAGAACTTAGTTCCATCTGCTAATGTTAAGTTATGCCCTTCATCAATTAACCCCAGGCCTGCATAGTGGTCTCGGATGCCATCCCGGTGAACTTGCTCTTCATGTTTTCCTGTTTTCATCAAACCAGACAAAGCAGAGAAAGCAACCACACCAGCTATACCTAGTGGTCCAAGCCCTACTCCTACAGCTGATAGTCCCATTGCAAGTGAAGCACCACCTAGTGCTCCGTTTAAAGCTCCTCTGTCAGTCCCAGAACCCCAGCTTTCTGCAATAGTCATTGCTCCACCTACTATACCGGCCACTCCAGCTGCCCCTTGAACTATCCCACTAAATGACGCTGCATTACCGGCAGGCATTGCTACGACCTTACCACCTTCAGTTGCTACCTGCGTGTACCCGGATGGAATAGCTGCTCCTACGTCAGCAGTTATAGCCCCAACTCCTAAGTTTGGAGCACTGGTAAACCCGTTAGCTGCTAGAGTTGCGGCATCTGCTGCGGCAGCTGCTCCGGTAGAACCTGTACCTAACAGGTTAAACTGCTGAGCTGTTTGAGCAATAGAAGCTACTGTGTTAGTTCCACCTACTAATCTATTTAAGTCATTCATCTGGCCCCAGTTTGAAGCCAATGCGTATGCGTTTATGCCGGACCCTACTAACCCCATTGCCTGGTTAACGGTCATTCCACCACCTTCTATACCTGGAAGGTCAGTAGCAGGAATAACTTTGCTCCCCAACTTCTCTCCAGTTGCATACTGGTACCCCTGCATTCCCATTGAAGCTAGCGCTTGTCCTCGTTGAGAGTTACTAAGTTTATCCCAACTTTGAAACAACTTATAAGCAGTAAAAGCTGCACCAAGCCCTGCTCTGTCATCTGGGCTATCTGTTAACTGGTCTAATGCTTTATACCCATACTTATTAAGTAACGTATTTACAAAATCTTTAGGCTTTGCACCGCCAGATGCCATAGCGGTAAGTCTTGCTGCAAAAGCTGTATCACTACTAGCAGCTGCTATTTGCTGCATAGTTGTTTTGTCCTCAGCAGACATAACACCAAACGGGTCTAGCACTCTTGCAATACCATCTACAGTTGATTCTCCTGCTCGTGAGTTTTGGTCATTACGCATTCTGGTATTAGAGTATACAGCAGCTCCTTGACGGTCGTACCCTACTTTCTCGTAGCCTTCTTTAGGCCTATTAGAAATACCAGCTGCTTTCATTGTTATACCGTTAGCGGTCATCAATGCTCTAGTAGTCTGGGCATTTCCCTCTGGATTAATATTAGCTCCAGTGTCTGCATTAAAAGAACGAGCTTCAGATGCTACTCGTGATCTTGGTACGGCATGAATACTGCCATCTACATTAGTACCTACCGGAGTATGAGTATCAGGAACAGCTACTCCAGCTGGTACATCTACTGCTTCTGGTGCTGATTCTCCTGCCATAGGTGGTGGACCAGAAGGAGTCTCAGGACCAGAAGGCATATGTGAAGGACCACGAGCTGGAGTTTCTACTCCTCCCCCATCACCACCACCATCATCTACTACATCCTCAGCTACCTCTTCATCCTCGTCTCCACTTATTATGTCGTCTACTGTACCTGCTACATCACTGATTACATCTAATATTCCTCCGATAGCACCTACACCAGAAGCTATAGAACCAGCTGTACCGGCATCTTGTGCCTGGTCAAAATGGTCTTGATATATTTGCTGTGCAAGCTCTTGTTGCTGGATAGCCATCTCGGTGTTGTAATCTGTCTGGTGGGCACCTGCTACTGCTCCGGCAAAACTTACATCATACCCGAACTTGGCCATACCAAACTGGTTAGCTACAGCTTGATTAGTTAAAGCAGCTTTAAAGCTATTGGTTGCATTAAACTCTCTTGTGCGTTGCTCAAGCTGTGTACCAAACTGCTCTTGTCCAATTTTAGTAGACATTGCCGCTGTAGTAGGGGTAGTTGTTAGAGCATTTAGTTCGTTTAAAGTTTGGCTTGCAAGTCGTGCAGCTCCTACTTCTGGTCTGGCTTGAATCTGAGCACCGGCATCAGAATATTGAGTCGGAGCAAGCTCCATTCCTTGACGTAGCTGAGAGTTACTGGTTAGTAATTGATCTCCGTATTGAGACAGACCGATACGTTCTCTAACAGACATTAAGTCACTTCCAGACCTAGCAACAGAACTCCTCTCTCCGAACCCTCCAGCAGCTGACCTGTCAGCAGAAGCAGACCGTACCCCAAGCTCAAAAGCCCTATCACTCATTCCTTCAGGAAGTCTTCCTTCTGCAAACGCTTGAGCTCTATCAGTCTGGCCACGCAACGCTCCTCTCATTCCGGGCATGGCCTGGTCAAGCTGAGCTGTTCTCATGTCTTGATTTCTGACGTTATCAAGAGAGAGCATCTCATGCTTTAACGCTTGAGCAGCTGGAGCAAACTCTTGAAGACCGGCCATCTCTGTTCTAAGAGCTTCCAGTGCGAATTGTTGAGACTGCTCAAAGTTCTTAGCATACTCTCCTCTGTTAAACTCTCCGTACTCTTTGGCAAACTCCATCGGGTCTGTAAAGTTAAAAGGAGCAGACTCCATACCTTCAAAGTCAACCATAAACGGGTCTGGAAACGAACCACCCATGTATGCTGGATAGAATCCGTGCCCTTGCTGGCCGGGAGTAAATCTACCCCCACCGCCTCCACCGCCGCCACCCATGCCCTTAGAGCTTTCTGCTAGCTCCTCTCCCATAGGGCCCTCATACCGCTGTGCTCCTCTTGGTATGGCGTACTCTTGGACTGTTCCATCTTCTAGTGTGACTCGCGCTGTTAGGTCATCCCCGAATGACCCGCCTGGTTTATGTGAGTAGAACTTAACACCGTCGCTTGAGTGATAAGGCGATCTGGTAAGGTCAGTTATCCGTTCGTCCCCTCTATATAGCGATACCCCACTATATGCCCCGCTGTTAGGGAGCATAAAACTTAAGCCACCAGCATTTAACTGGCCCTGACTTACTGGTTTATATAGAACTCTCTCAGCCATTACCTACGACCCCTATTTATATTTCTAATCCTACCAGCACTAGTTGGCTTCATAACTTTAACTGGAGTACCAGTTTGTATCTTCTTATACTCATTCTCTCTTGTGATTATGTTGTTTAGTGTTACCTCTTTTGCCTGTGCTACATCCATAGCGTTATTGTAGTGGGAGTTAACAGACTGAGCGGCAGTTCTTAGAGCAAATAAGTTATCAAATGGTATGTGGTCATTCTCAGCGTATGCTTCTTTTATTCTAATCTTTCCTAGAATGGAAACCTTAGCAACATCAGAACACTTCATTGTTAAGTTAAATCTTCTATATGATGGGTTCTGTTCTATAGGCGAGTAGTCAGAAAGAAACCCCTTCACATTGCTCTGTGGATTAACCCAATACAGAGGAACATACCCTTTAGTAATTGTCTTTGAAACACCTGTAACCTTAGCGAAGTCTATAGTTGTATATCGTAGCTTACCGTTCTCTATACGGAGACGCTCTCCAGACAGAAGCTCTCCATCATGTTTTGTAAATATCTCTCTGCCGGTCCTATCAGTTCCACTTATAATAACGTGAGCATCCTCATCCTCTTTGCAGGTACCGAGTACTCCTACTCTATACCCACCTTTTGGTCCTTCGTATGCTGTTGGATATGTATTTGGGTCTTCAAAGAGAGCGTCGGCTGCTGGAACACAGTCTGATAAAGAAGTAGTGTTGTACCACTCGAACCACTTGTTCCAGACGGTACCAGCATTATTATCAATCTTAACTTCTAGTGGGTGCTCTAACTCGTAAGGGACCGTAAAGCACCCCTTAACCGCATGAAAGCAGAATTTTCTTTTGTTACCGTATTGACCTGAAAATAGTAGAACTTGAAGAACTTCACGTAAGAACATGTCCACTTCCGGACTGTCAGGACATTTGCCGCCCTTGCCAGCATACTGGGCTATGTACTTTTTTGCTTCCCCGTAAGTAAGAGGCATAGTTACTTCTCATTGGTATTGCTGACTGGTTCTTCAGTCTGCTCATTTTTATCTGTAGATTCTTCGTACTTAACGACACCACGCACTGCTTTTTTAAGTAGCGATTTACGCCTCCCAGAAGTAGGTACAGTTCTACCTGTTCTCACTTTCTGAGAGGACGTACCGCGATAACGCTTACCACAAGTAGGGCAGCCCATTTAGCTACCAAGACAAGAACAACAATCTTTTCTGTACGTGTTAGCTTTCTTTCTTCCGTGTAGATTCCTACCAGTAAACTGGGGAGCTTCTGCACCGGGAAAAGAAGCTAGCTGGCCGTTAGCAAACCAGAAGCCGTCACTCTCGGTATAGAATGGAAGCATGATGTGAGCGAACTCACCAGAATGCCCATCCCTAGTAGATGCCTTTCCGGTACTACAAAGGTTTAAAGTATTTAAAGCCATAGTTTCCTCCACTATTTAAATATATAATCAGTACCTGTTACCGGTTCTTACCGGTGTTTGCCCCAAGGGTCTTTAAAAGGCATAGACTTATAAGGTCCTACCTGTTGCTTTGCCGTTACCTGTTTATGAACCCCATCTACAAAAGTCATACTAGGACTTAAATTAGGATTCTTAAAAGACGGACCAGGAGCAAATACTCCACGCATCTTTTGCAGCTGAGTCTGCTCGTTAAACTTCATCATAATCATACCCCCTAAAAGAAAGATTTATCTTACCTACTATTATAACCCAACGAAGATAGTGGCAAAATAGGTAAAATACTCCTCTGATTCATGCTCCTTATACTGGTTAATAATCCACTCTTTAGTGCTGGTTCCCATCTGGGGAGTATCAATAGTCACTAAAGAGTACCCTTCAGGTACATCCCGGCTGTCTCCATACATCCAGTAAATAGCCTCTGGAGCAGGGAAAAACTGTTGCCACTTTCCCTGAGAGTACACGTAAGCCCCTAGAAATGAACCAGAATTACTTCTACGGAACCACAGAGCGTCTCTCTGGTTATCTAGCGGCTGAATATTAGAAATGACCACGTTAGATATAGCATCGGGTATCTCTACTATAACGTGCTTCTGAAGCAGCTCAAAGAAGTTCTTTAAGGTTGTAAAGTTTAGATTATCTGGTAACCCATCTACCTCTAACCTTGCCCTAACTTTATTTTCTAATCTTCCTGGCATAAGTCTACCTCCCCCTCAGCCCAATACTTAAATACATCATTTAATATCTCTTTAACAGGAAAAGGGCACTCCCCATCTACCATACATACACTTTCAGTCTCGTTTTCCATATCTATTGTTCCCATTATTTTTAGTGCTCTAATAGACCATGACCTTCCTTTCATTGTAAGTCGAAACTGAATCCTCCTAAAAGAAGTGTAGTAATCATCTGTAATAGGACTGCACTCATGCTCATTAGGGGTTCCTAAATTTAGCTCCCTAAAACTATGACTAGCAAACCCACTTACCTGAGCAAGTGTAGGGACTTTAACTGTATTCCATATAGTCTTATGACAAAACTTTCTCCACTTTAAAAAAAGAGATGCCTGAGCAGGCTTCCATTCAACTTGTATCTCAAAATCACCAGCTACATCTTCTAGCGCTAAATCAATATTACGTATCTTCTTATTCTGAAGCGGCGCTTCAAAGCTGTACTCTCTTGTTACTAGAACTGATCTAACATCTCTCTCCCTGCCGTCTACAACGTCTACTGACTCATCTGGAGTACACTCGTATAAAGCATTAATTCTTTGATTGTTCTTAGCGAAAGCATATAAGCTAACGTCATCTGACAGTAACTGAGTAGGATAAATTCCAGTCCATAGCCCATCCCAAGCAGGAGTACCTGCCTGCCCAAAAGCAGATATATTATCCAAACTCAACACAACCATTCCACCATGAGCATAATCACTAACAGATAAACCACGTATCGTAGACACCGGAGTCCTAAAAGGATTGACTGTAAAGAACACTCTATTATTAAAGTAGGCTACAGAAGAAAAATAAACTAAATCTTTATCCCAAAACTTTATCCATCTAGCTACCTCGTTAGAGATAGGAACAGAAGCCCATTGGTTAAACTCATTGCGAGACATAGCTACTGTTCTGACCTGCCCATCCCCTGATATATAGAAGATATCAGAGTTAACAGAAGTAAACGCTCTAGGACCGGCAAACCCGGAATTACCTATCAGCAATGTACCAAACTGACCTGCTTCCCACGTCTCTCTAGGCTGCTGAGTAGAGTATGTAAATATCCTACTTTCTGTAGAAACCAGTAGAGGGCCTACACCAGTACTGGTATCTGTAATAGGTAAGAAGGTCATACCTGTAATAGGTTGGTTAGAGTACTCAGTAGGTAGTTGGAATATTTGTCCTGTAAACTCTGTACCAGAAACCAGAAACTCTTGAAAAGTAATAGGAGCATTAGGAGCAGCTAAGCTCCCTACTGGGTCACCAGCAGTAAACTCACTACCTGCATTAGAGATGATTAATCTGTTTTGATTATAAGAGCTAAGAACCGATACTGGTACTTCATCTTCATCTGGATCTGCTCTTCTTGCTTCTAGCCCGTCAATTATAACTGGATAGTTTGGCCAATCGTGAATTACTACGTACTTCTCTGCTACGGTTATATCTACTCTACTAGCATTTTCATTTATGTAAGACTCATCGGCTAATTCCAGTATTATTATCTGCCTTGTCCGTCTATTTATTAAATATATTATTCCGGAAACTACAACTATAAAGTACTTCTCCTCTCCTATATTGTAATAAGTAGCACCTTGAAACCTTCCTGACTTAAATATGGCTTCATAACTTTTTACAATATTGTTAGGTAAGGTAACCCCACCTTCTGGGAACCTTAAATCTATCTGCCTCCAGCCCCAGCGAGGACCTACATCCCCCCTGTTAGCTATAGTATTAACCCCTAGAAAGTACGACCTAGGGTCTATTTTATCTGGATTAAGAGATGAGTTTTGGCCCATAGAAAAATCTATAGAACCGTCAACTACATTCTGGCTCATTAGATTGCTATCCCAAAGTAAGAGCCCGGACATTGCAGCCCGGATATATCCACAGAAGACCCCCCGCCGCCTAACCAAGCTATCTCGGTCCTAAACCGATACGTTCTAGTTTCTCCCGCAGGAATAACAAAATGAGAGAGTATTGGCTTATACATGCTCCAAACTTTTGCAGCATTAGTTCTATTATACACATGCTCCTGGAAGGTACCTATCGTAGTATAAGAGCCGCCATCAACACTAAGAAGGGCTGACAACTGAACATTAAGATCAGAAGAGTTAGCGTTTATTGTTTGGCCTGCTATTTGATGCCGTGAGCTTAGCCCTACAAGCATAGGCCTACACTCTGATGTGTTCTCTATAACAAGGTCAGTAGATTCTGAGCCTATCATGGGAGTTCCACTGTTTAGAGTGCCAGTAACGATATCTGGTTCAATTAGCCCATTAATGCGAACATTTTCAAAGTCACTACATGGAGTGAGCTCTCCTCCGAACTCATCTAGAATGTCTTGAAGCTGGTCACCTACCTGCTCACAGCACCCAACAAGACAGATACTTGTTCCTGGTGGAATATCCTCTACCTCTTCTGCTTCTTCATCTCTCTGGATTGTAAGGTGTGTACCGTCTGGAATAGCAGTTACTTCGTACCTATCAGTCCGGCTTCCTAGCTGTAGGTTATCTCCTACCTCAAACTCACTAGAGTCGAACACATTAATCGTATACGTGTCCTCTCCTTCACTTAAGGTAAAGCAGCACAGAATAGTAGAGCATGTTCTAGTAGGTAATTCTAAAACTTCATACTCTACTTCATTTGTGTCAGGGTCTTGCAATACAGGAATAGATCCTATTGTCATTCCAGATAGCGGCTGTGTTACCCCATCCTTACATACAAGCAAGGAACCTACACTTGAAGCCGGGTTAGTACACTGGTTAGCATCAATTAAAATAATTGGATATTGAAACTCTCCGGCTGAGTTCTTAGCTATAACAGAAGTACCTGGAACAATACCTGCTCCATTATTTTCAATCTCGATAGTGTCTGCATCGGGAATACTAACTATCTGATATGTGCCACTTCCAATCTGTACATTCTTTCCGACTGCAAGCCCGTTAACAGTAGTAACAGTAATTAGAAGTGGGCTATCCTCGTTCGGAGCAGTAAAATCAATAGCAACATAAGGAAATAAAGTAGACTGACTACTTAGAGCATCTGATGGTGCTGGTGTTATAATGAACCCAGTACATGCCGGTACGGTTGTACCGGGAGACTCATTAACTGAGTTACATTGATTTAGTACAGTAAGCTGCCCTGTCTCCCTGTCAAACCCTTCTACCCTAAAGTAACCGTAATTAGGGTTCCATAAGTATCCACCTACTAAGACTTGGTTTAAGTGACTTATAGCAAGTATGGCTGTACTACCGCATTCAGGAATATTCCAACTGTTATTAATATCTATCTTGGTATTAAACTGAGGAACAAGTATTTCTTTTGTATGGTCCTCTTCACATGCTTCAGCACACGCATAGTAAGGTTGAGGAGTAGTATGTGCTTTAGGAGCACAGCCACACCCGGTACCACAAGAAGACGATGCTCCTAGAGATTTACTTGAGTTACCACACTTGCTACATGCCATTTAGAACTCTCCACCAAATTAATAGATATTATCTACGCCTCTTATTCTGTACTGGTATTCTGCCTTGCTCACTTACGTTGTCACACTTAGCAGTTGCCTGGTTATTTAAAGTACTACGTAAAGATGAATTAAGGTATCTAAGTTCTTTTACCTCTTTAGCATCAGACACGGATCTCATTCTATCTACTAGGCTAAGTAGTAAACCGAGACCGAATACTCCAGCACCTACTGTATACTGGACCCATTCAACTGCTTGCTCTTCTGTGAGTACACCATTTAGTACCAAGTACCCACCAACTACAGTAAGCCCGTGCTCTAGTAAATTCTTAGCGTACTGGTTAATAAAGAAGTCCTTAATAGAACCAAACGATTTAAATATAAAGTCAAACATAACAGTCCCTCTATTTGTTTAAATAATAACCATATAATACTACATACCATTTACTACTGATAGACGTAAAATAAGGTGCTTATCTCTATAACTATCAGTTTATTCATGCTTTTCAGCTCCTAGCTGCTTTTAGGGCTCGAACCTCCGCTTCCAAAGATTCAACCTTATCTGTAAGCTTCTGTAAGGCCGCTCCCATTAGAGGCACTATCTTAGAGTAGTCAACCGCCTGCATCTCCTCGCCGTCCTTCTCGCCCGATACTGCGCTAGGGACTACTTCTTGCAATTCATGCGCAAATACACCTGAAAGCGTTTCTTCCTTGTCCGCTATGAAATTGAAATCATAAAATTGAATTTGTTTGAATCGTTCAATCGCGTTTTCAATGGGTCGCTCATTCTCTTTTAGGCGGTAATCAGAGGATGTATCGTAAGCAGTGGATGAGCCGCTGGTTCTAATCTGCCCGACTAGTCCGTTAGGATTATAGAACGCCACATGAGTACGGCTATTAACATTATTCCTACTACTGGATAATGAGATCTGGTTAAAGTACTGCCCGTTACCCAACCCTGTCGCACTAAACTGTCCTACACTAAAATCAGAAGAAAGTATGCTTACTCCATCGTCCGCGCTAAGGTCTGCTCTCCCCGATGCGTCTAAGACAAAATTATTCGTAGTCAGTACTAGCGGTCCATTTGGAGTTTCTATCTCTGCCCCATTAGAAAACCCGCTACCTCTCATGACAAGGCGTGTAGTGCCACTCCCCTCAAAAAAGAACCCAGCATCGGTAGCTCCGGCTACTTGCCCGTGGAAAGACGCTTGAGGGCTACCAAAAGATCCGTTACCTATACGCAGCCCTACAGGAGACAACTGTGCGATATGATCGCTATTGCTAAAAAAGGAGAGATGCCCAGTGTTCCCGGCTCGTAACCCGAGAAGCTGATCATTATCGTCGTTATAAAGCTCGATGAAATTGCCTGTGTTTTGATTCGCTTGAGAGAACCTTTTTAGCCCTGTGATGGTCTGGCCTGTATCTGTCGTTACAAAGTCGTCAGTACTTGGGGCTGGTCCTTCAGGGCCTTCCGGCCCTTGCTCTCCTTGTATGCCTTGTGGGCCTTGAGGACCTTCTGGGCCTTCCTCTCCCTGAATACCCTGTTCGCCTTGAATACCCTGTTCGCCTTGAATACCTTGCTCACCTTGAATACCTTGCTCCCCTTGTGGACCAGTCTCTCCTTGAATACCTTGCTCACCTTGTGGGCCTTGCTCTCCCTGCTCCCCTTGGATGCCTTGTTCACCTTGTGGGCCTTGCTCGCCTTGAGGACCAGTATCTCCTTGAATACCTTGCTCACCTTGTGGGCCTTGCTCGCCTTGTATACCTTGTGGCCCCGGAGGGCCTTCCGGACCAGTCTCTCCTTGAATACCTTGTTCACCTTGAGGACCAGTGTCTCCGGTGTCTCCTTTTGGTCCCTGCTGTCCTGACTCTACTCCAGCTAATAACGCTTTAACTTCCTCTAAACCGGTATTACCTCCACCACATTCTGCTCGTATTAAATCCTCAGCTTGCTCTACTACTAATTCTAGCTCATTACTTATTAGCATCTGAGTAAGAAAAGGTGACATCCAAGTGTCATCAGATACCCCCGCTAGTGCTTGCTCTAAAGTAGATTTATCCGCACAAGGAACCTGCTCTACTTTCTTACCTGCTTGTTTGCTTTTAGTTAATGGCTTACGCAGTACCATCTAGCTATCTTCCAAATATTGTCCTGATACTCTCTACGCCTAAGAATGCTGCAACTATAGATATAATAGCAATTAAAAAAACACGCATTGGTACCTGGTCCTTTCCGACAGCTACTTTTAATAAGTCAGCAAACTGAGTAGATAAAGTATTTGTATTTTCTTTGATAGATTCCGACATTACCAATATACTCTTTGAGAGCGTTTCTATATGGTCAGGGTGAAACTCACACTTACTAGCAGCTGGTATAATAACCTTCTGAAGCTCCTCTACTTCCTCTTCATTGTTTGAGTTTTTATTTACCTTTAAGTACCCAATAGTTTTATCGCCCATACATCTCCTTTACTGAAAGGTTCCTTCCGGGAACTTCATTCTAAAAATATTCCCATCTAATCCGCTGTCACCATTCTGGCCAGCCTCACCAAAGTTAACCGGAGCACCGCCTGCACCTCCGGAACCACCCAGTGCTTCTATTGTACCACCATTGTCAGTAAAGCTTTCATATATGAGATAGATCATACCGCCGCCGCCGCCGCCGCCGCCACCGCCGCCGTCAGCATCATCACCGCCTACATCCACCGCATCAGAACCATTTGCACCGTCACCACCGTTAGCGCTTATGGTTCCAGTATCTTCTAACACAATTGATCTAGCTATAATAAATATTACTCCACCGCCAGCACCACCACCGCCGCCGTCGCCACCACTAGAGGAGTAGTCTCTACCTCCACCGCCTCCACCGGCACCGCCGCCGCCGCCGCCTAGCACGACACTATCACCACCTGGTGCTACCATGGTAAGCATTTTAACTAGCCTATCTATCAGCCACGGATACCCTCTAGGAGAACCACCTGCTCCGGCATACACTCCACCTTCACCACCGGGACCACCCATGCCACCAGCCATAAGACCAAGTGGCAAATCTCTTTCTGCTCCCGAATCACTGCCGTTAGAAAAGTTAGAAGAGTCAGATTCTCCTACTCCACCATCTCCGCCTGATGAGTTCCCTCCACCAGAACCATCTAAAGCAAGTAAAGGAGCACCAACTGCCCCGCTACCGTTAGCACCGTCTGCACTTATTGACCCAGCAATAGTTAGCGTGTCGTTTACATATATTCTAACAAAAGCTCTATCTTCCGGATCGCCTGATTCGTTATTTTGAAAGTAGCCAAAAGGCTCTAACAAGTCCCCATCATTAATAGTTAGATTCTCGTAAAACATGTCCCGTACTGGGTAAGGTATAAGCTCATCACCTGTTACGGTTCTATCTCCATCTTCTCCAGAGCCAAACATTGTGCTTCCTGGGTACCAAGAGCCTTCCGGGTCGTCTGGTGGTGGAACATACAGACCGTCAGCAATTACAGTAGCGATGTTATTTGAGACTGCTGATATATTTAAATCAGCAGTAATAACTCCAGAAGAAAGTGTTAGGTCGATACTGTTTGTATCATCGACAGAGAGTGATCCGCTGTCAGCTGCATACAGACCATTACCCCGTATCTCAATTATATTATCTGCATCTCCTGATATGTTCACATCAGAAGTAAGTTCTCTTCCAGCGTATGTATGAGAGATAGAATTTGTATCATCAACAGTTAAGTCTGGAACAAGTACCCCATCACCTGATACCTCTATTAAGTTATTAGCTGCATCATCAACATTTAACTCAGCAGATATTGTTTGCTGCAAACTAGCTACTTGAATATCTAGCAATATAGAGTCGGTGTCTTCTGATAAAAGAGGTTCTACAAGTAGTCCATCTGCTACTTCTTGGAGTAGATTTCCTGACTCTTCTGATATAATTACATCTGCTGTAAGAGTATTACCGTCTAGAGTGAGGTCAACACTTTGAGTGCCATCGACAGAGAGTATGAACTCCACATCAAACTCATACCGGCACCCTTGCCCAGATACAAAAACAACTGTCCCATCCTCAACAGTCAAAGATGCCGGGCCTCCAATCTTCTGTTCTAACCAGGTAGTAAGACAGTCTTTACAGAACACCCCTATAATATCTAATGGTAATAAAATTTCAGTAGCTTGCTCTGTCTCTTCATCATAAGACGTAAGCTGAATATCATCATACTTAAAAGTGTAAGTGTAAGGAGCACCACACTTAGGGCTACTCTTACAGTAACTCTCTAAAGTAGCCTCGATGAAAGAGTACTGAATAGTCTCATCTGCTTCCCCGTCACAGTCAACTGGAGCAACCATGTCAGGGTCAACACAGAGTATAACTTCAGACCCTGCATCATCCTTACATTCTAAATCTATGAAAGAAGTCAGTGTTACTAATTGCTCCATACCTTAACCTATAACTGCTACATTGTTAGCACTACTTGGGATCATATAAACTTTGGAGTCCAACCCAACTACCCCGTGGTAGTATCGGTCAAGAGAGGACTCAGACAAAACTAAATCAAAATCCAAGTTTAGATTTGGGTAAATTCTTAATATTCTAGAGTCATCGTACAGCCCTGTGTCATTACCACCTAACGGCACCCAGACTGCTCCATCTGGAGCTAAGAACCCATTTCCCCATATATTTCTAGAAGTCCCTAGTATAGTTCCATTTCCTATAGCAAAGTTAGCATCAGTATCTGGGTCTAGTATCCTAACTTCTCCTCTAGTTCCAGGAGTAAAGTATACTCTTCCATCACTACCTATTACTGTGCTTTGATGTCCCGGATCGTTCGATATGCTAAAAGAACCAAGTAAAGTAACAGTATCAGTAGTAGTATCTATTTTAAGCAGAGTAGTTCCAAAGCCTTGACCGGCATAGATAACCCCATCATCAGTTATAGCTCCCCCGCACCAACCTCTTCTAGTAGCGGTACTGCCCATTCCAGATATATCAATGACCGACAAGCTATCATCTGATGGGTCTAACTTTAATACTCCTAGATATGATACAGAAATATTATTAGAATCCGGTCCAGGAACAAAGTATAAACTACCATTTGGAGCTAAATGAACAGAAGAAAAGAAGTTTGCACTAGAAGATGTCGGGCTAACTGTACTATGTAGCTGACCTGCTAAACTTGAGTAGTCTATAGTAGTAACTTCCTCTGTAGTTACATTAAATTTTATAATCGGTCTGGTGCTCCCACCAGAGTTAGGGCACGCATAAATGTCCCCATTTTCTAGAGCTACGCTATTTCTGTATAACTTAGGACCGCCTGACCCGATAGCGTCAGCTATACTCTCGTCTGCTACTTCATACGATTGAGACGCTGGTGTTATGATTAGTGCGCTCTCTGATGGTAAGTCACTACCAGACCCACTACCGATGTTAGGCATTGCATATATCTTGCCATTAGAATGGAGCACACCATGCAGCCACTTTAAGGACCTATCACCTAAATCTAGGTCCTCTAAAAGAGTTAGAGCCTCCGGGTCAAAACAGAGCTCGCACTCCGGGCACTCTGGGCATTGAACAATAGTCTCTGTAAACCTAAATAAGCAGTCCTTACAGAAGAACCCTTTAACCTGTCTAGACGTTAACGGTACTGCTATATCTGTTCCAGAATCATAACTTCCTAGCTGATTATCCTCATAGGATAGAGTATACTCATAAATGGTAGTATTGTTACTAGCGCACACCTCTCTAGAACTAAGTAGTTTGCCATCAATAAAATCTGCCGGAGATATATCTAAAGCAGTAAGGCCAGTTCTAACTTCAATCTTCACGTCTGCTGGTAAGCATCCGCAATTAATTTCCTCTACTGCTGAGAACACTACAAGCTGTAACATTACTCCTCCTCTTCAAGAAGTAATTCAGCATACGACTGTACCCACCGCAGAAAAGAGCCAGAGTATAGTATCCCTAATATATGGTGCGGTTTTAGTGCTTCTGCTGCCTGATTTATATCTGAAATATAACTACTTAGTTGCGAGTCATCATACCGAATAATATACTCCCAGTCAGAGCAGCACTTCTTACTTTGCTGACAAGAGATAAGCTCTGCATCAATAAACCCTACCGGTTCCTCCCCGGACATCACTGGTGGAATACATAAGATAACATCAGTAGCGCACTTGTCTGTTTTGACAGCACCACCACACGTATCTTTTGTTTCCAAGTATCCCATAACTTAAGCAAGCTCTCTTATTAAACTCACAGTCATAAAAGCGGGAGTAGATGTAGCTCCTTCTCCTTCTAAATCTAACGGCCCCCCACTATCTTGAAATGTCTTTCCTTTAATTATGTCATTAACTTCTAGTATACCTTCCCACATAATAGGAGATGATTTGGTAGCATCTATCTCGTACTCTGCAACAGAGCTTGACAGCGGTCTGTTAAGGTCACCTGAACGGTCCCTTCTTATCTGTGCTGAGTATACCGCATTAGAGCTAGACCAAGATGCAAACCTACAATAAAATATTATCCTGTAGATTCCACGTTGAGATATTAATATCTCATCAGGGTCTCCGGCATCCCAGTAGCTGCCCTCATCATACTCAACCGCATCCCAGTCTATAGTATACAGAGATGAGTTAGGGACTTCTTGTGGGTCTTCTAAATAAACTTTAACCATAGGACCTGCACCAGAGCTAGCACCTGCTGGTCCTCTTATGTCTACTCCATCTGCAATGTCTGGTACTAGCCCCGCTGCACCTACGTAATCTCCAGTGTCTGGTTTAGTTCCTTCCCCACCTACCCAGTCAGAGACTTGAAGAACTCTCCTGTCTGAGTCAGTTGCTATAGCAAAAGAAGGAGTCCATCCGTTATCCCCATCTGTGCCGTCCGTACCATTTGTTCCGTCAGCACCATCTGCTCCTGGAGCACCGTCGGCACCATCGGACCCATCAACTCCATCAGTCCCGTCTTCTCCATTTATTTGAATAGCATCTGATATATCTGAAACAAAACCAGTAGAGCCTATATACGACCCGTTCGCAGGCTTTATTCCTTCTCCACCAGCCCAGTCTGTGATTTGAAGAACTTTGCGACCACCATCAGTTTGAATAGAGAGAACCGGACTCCACCCGTTTAACCCGTCTGCTCCATCTCCTGGCATAGTAAGTCCTTTATGTAATTTAACGCAGCTCGTAAATCTTAGTAATCTAATTGCCATAATAAAAAAGCAGGGAAGCGGGATTTGCGGCCCACCCCCCTGCTCTAACCTCACTACACTCTAGTTACTAGGTATCTTCACACTGGTCAAAGCTTGGCCCAGTAGAACATGCCGGACAACTATCATCTGTATCAGGTGGTACGCATATCTCAGCAACCCCACCGTTGTTGTTACAGAAGGTAGCGTCTCCGCTATCTACTACCCATGTCAGGTTCGCCATATCAACGCTAACTACTACAGCGTCATCAATAACAGTTCCATTTCCAAGGGTTAAGACCACGACATCAGCTGCATCAACAGCCTTAATCGGTGCATCAAGTACCAGGTCTAAGTTTCCTGCATCATCACAGTTGACTGACCAATCAGTAACTGTCGCACGACACTCTAGCGTATCTGCACAGTAGATGCTGGTAAAGTCACATGTCTGTAAAGTCTCCTCAATCTCAACAAGCAGTCGCTTATTGTCATCAGAGGAACCCTCAAGTGATGCAGTAACGTACCCTCCGGTAGTAATACCAAGAAGTACATCATCAACACCCTCGGTCTCAATTGGAGCACCAAGAATGATGTAGTACTGAGCCGCATTAAGCGGGTTAGCAAATGCATCAACAATTTGAGGACAAGGACAAGCCACGGTTGGTACCTCGTTATCAACTTCAGATGGATCAGGTGGTCCTTCTGGATTCGGGAAGAATGTTGCGATCATATTCGCCTGTGGACGTTCAACCAAAATACCAAAAATACCTTGAGAGTACTGCTGGCTGATACCGATAGTAGCAGATGTCCAGAAGTACCCCTGTCGTCTGCCTGGGTCCTGATCAGTTTGTGGGTTAACCCACTGGAACTCATCAAACATGGTGACTTCAGGTCCGAAAGAAGAGTTATCTCCTAACGTCTCAACCGTAGGCATAGCATAAATCTCAAACGGATGCATACCAAAAAGTAGTATCTCCTCATGAGTAGCTGCTAAGTACAGCGGATTGATACTGGTATAAAACCCAGTCTCTAGTGGTACGTTATTAACATATGGGAATACTTCTAACGGCTCTCCTGATTCCGAGATGTTAAACCTTCTTGGGTACATATATGGAATAGGAATAAACATGTCACGGATAGTTGTGACAAAGTTATACCGATGAAGTAGTTCATTATTGGTTCCGTCTCTAGTAGCACGGACATCTTGTCGTAACCCCGGATCGTCCCGATACAGTCTACTTAACATCTCCGGAGACAAGAGTGCCCCGAACTGCGGCTGACCATTACTATACGCCATAGGAATCACATCTGGTAGCATACGCATCCAGTTATACCAGTGCGTAAACACATCCATGTTCAACATACTCAGTCTTGCACCAAGAATGTTCCTATAGACATATGGGTTTTCTGGGTTAGGACGGGGACCGGTAGAATCAATCACATACTTCTTAGCAAGTGAAGTAAGTGCGTTGAATCCAATATTGTGCTCTTTAAAGAAGTCTACCTGACGGTAGAGGTTCTCAATTATTTTCCCCATAACCTGACGAAAGTGAGCAGTAGTTTGAATCTCTTTAACGCAGAATGCTTCAGACCTAAAGTCTCGGTCCATAATCTGCATTACTTTACGTTCGATTCCACCACCACCAAGGTCTGTCCAGTTATAGGAACAATCCGGGCCGTCGCAGTCATTACAACCGTTCGCACCACCTAACGTACGCCACTTATCGAACCCACGCTCGATGGCTGGCATTGCTCCCCGGTATACTAGCTCTTCCATAGAAGTGCCGTTACCTAGAGGAAACGGAGATACGTTATACATATCTCTTATAAAGTTAGGGATTTGAACAGTTAAGTCTCGAATTTGTGCAGCTATTAAAGGCTGCGCTTTTAGAAATGCTTGCTGCACTTGTTTTGCAGACATAGCGGTACAGTTATCTGGCATGACACTCCTCGCATGATAGAAAAATTACACGTCAACTGTTAGTAGCTAAAGCTACTACCAATTTATTTATATTTCTCTAAGCAGCTATAACGGAGCTACCGTAGTCAGATTACTCTAACGCTTATGCCCGGTAGTTTACATGTGACCAGGAGACATGGCTTCTTAACGCAAGACCGCCCTCGCACTAGTAATTATCTTATAAAAAGAAAGTTGATGCAATAGCCTTATTTCCTAGCGGCCCTTAAAGACATCGCTTAAGATCCCATCCAATCCTTCATGTAGAGTTTGATCTCTACCTTTTGGAGCAGCCGGAGAACTAAACCCGGTGCCAGACCCTCCGATGTGTGGCCTATAATAAGCTGCATCACGCTCTACATTGGAAGATAAATTGTTCGCATACTTTAGAGCAGCCTCTCTTGATTCAGTTGATGTAGCTGAGATAGCTGTCAGTAAAGACTGCATACTTAAAGCATACGCTAAGTCTTCTGGCATATCATCAACCCCTAGCTCTACAAGCTTTCCTATAATCTGAGCGTAATCTTTAGAAGCTTTCTCGATGTGAGGCTTTACCCACTTATTGTTAAACTCCTCGTCTCCTTCCCTAAAGATTAGCTCTTGAAACTTACCGTCTTCTTTAATTTTTGACAGAGCTTTTCTAAGAGAACCCTCAGCTACAGTTTTAATCTTCTCTCTTGACTGCTGCTTTCGAGCCTCTCTCTGGTTGCGGGTATCTGCAATCATTCTCTCTAATGCTTGACCCGGCTCTTGTTCAGCTTGCTCTATCTCTCTTTGAAGCTTTCTAATTTTAGCTAGCTTTACCTTGACCTCTAATGCCCCAGTAGCATCAAACTTCGAGCTCAGATATCTGTTTAATTCTGCCTGATTCTCAAAAGAAAGAAGCTTATCAGCTTCATCTTCGCTCATTCCGTAGTCTTCTAAGTACCCGGTTAGCCCCTCTTTTAGCTCTTCTAGTGGCTTTATCTTTGTCTCATGAAACTCTTCAGACGACTTTAAATCTACTAACTGCTCATACCTCTGTAGTCTAGATAGCCTATCAGAGAGTGCTTGTGGGACTTCCTCTCCTTTATCGTACTTTGCTATACGCTCTTGAAGTGTTTGAATCTCTTGATCTCTCTGCTCAAGTGCTGACTTTGTTTCAGAATACTTTCTACCTAGCTTCCTTAAATTAGCTTCTGGAGCTTTTGAGTCTTTCTCCTGGTCCTCACCGGAATCTTCAGAACCTTGAGCATCCTGGTCATCACTGCTTTGAGGTTCTTTTGTTTCATCTTCTTTATTAAATATATCCGGCTCAACTACATCTGTCTGAGCCACTCTCGGACTACTGGATATATTCAACATCTCATCAAAGTTTAATGAGAGCTTAGGCTCTGCACTACTTTGTGGTTGTTGTGGTTGTTGGGTCTGCTGACTATCTTGAGATTGGCCCTCCCCGGAAGGTTCAGCAGACATAACATCCGGAGTAAGCACATCACCCATGATACTATTTACACTATTTTGAAATGGGTTCCCATGTACGTTAGTGTTCTTTACCCCACTTGGAAGTTGCGCCCGGTGGTCAGCTAGTGGGGGTTTACCCGGTGCCTGATTAGTTGGAGTAGAAGAGTTAGTTTGATTATCATTGTTATTCATAAAAAGTCCCTAGAGTGTAGTGATGGTTAGAAGTACATTAAAGAAAGGTTTATTTCATTTTCTTTTTACCTTTCTTTCCTTTTTTCATAGTGCTCTTTACCTTATCGGTAGAGCCTTTCTTTGATTTACCTGCATAGATTCCTGGCATGATCACCTCCCTATTTAATGTTAGTTAGACATAGAACTCTTTTGTCCGTTTAGCTTTTTCTTTAACAACTCAGCTGCTTCTTCCGGGCTAAGATCCCCTCTAGATATCGCATGACTAATACCGCCAAAAGTAGGCCTAATAGGTGCTCCCTTCTTCACAGCAGACAAGTATGTTTCTTTAAACTCAAACATATCTGTAATGCACTCGTTGTACCCTCTAACACGCCCAATCTCAATTAAGCTAAGACTATCATGGTTTGGACTATCTTCTGGGGACTTAATCGGTAATGCACGTTCAAGAAGAAACTCGTACAAACCTAACCGCATAAAGATATCTACTGCTTCCTGGTAAGAACCAAGACCGCTTAACATATCCTCTTTAAACTCTTCTACTGTTTTCTTCATACTATTCTATGTCCGCTGGCGAAGGAGTGTCTCCTTTTATCTTTTGAATATTCGCTCGTATCTCAGCTAGATTCATCTCGTTAGCAGCTTTATTTTGTTTAATGTTAGCTTCTAGCTCTACCTTTCTTTTCTGATTCTGAGCATCCAGATGTACTTTTTCTCGCATTATGTCAGCTCTGGTTTTTTGCGCTTCTGCTGTTCTCTCTTCTTTAGCTTGCAACTGATAATTCTTTCTCTCCTCGTCTTTTGCTGCTATGAAATCCTTCCTCTGAGCATCGGTCATTGCTTCTTGCTGTTGCTCTGCATTTTGTCTTTGCTGCTTTTCTTGTGATTTTAGCATAGCCATAGCATTCTTTCTATTAAGCTGTGCGTAGTTTGCAATCTGCATAACCGGTTGCTCTACCTGAGCCGCAAAGCTTGCGTTAAACGGGCTGACTTGCACTGCTTGAAAGTGTTGCTGCATATGCGGAACAAGCACATGAAAAACTTTGTCAGCTTGAACCGGGTCCATCTGCTGTTGCTGTAGTCTATCTATAATCTCAGAACCAAGAGCGATATGTGTTACCGTATGGCTCCTGTGCTCGTTATCCGGAGAGAACACTGGCGCTCTTCCATCTTCCATAACCGCGTTTTCTAGGGCTGCTAAACTTGCTCCACCGGCACGCTCATCTGCTTCACTTGACTCTTGCATATATTCATCTAAGTACTCTGAGCCGAGAGTAGCTAATACTGCTTGTCTTCTATACGCTTTAACCTCTCTTGGTCCCCCAATATCTCCACCTAAGAGCTCGGTAAGCTCTTGTAATCCCATAATCTGACCGACAGTTGAACCGTCGCCTGCGACTCTTGATGCTTTAACATCTAGAAACAACGGTAATCCTGTTAGTGGATTTATATCCCTAGTATTTGAATTATTAAATATAAACTCTGGTACTCCATCTGCTACGCACCGTCTCTTCCACTCTTTAGCCCATTTATGTCCAGGTTGCCCTTCTTTGGACTTAAGCATCCGAGAGACCATATTAACTATTACTAAATCAAACTTATTGTAAAAATGCTTTATATGGTTCTTTAAAATACCGTGCTCTTTAAACACCATAGATCTAGCCTGACTCGGAGCCAATGACCCCTGCTCATTTGAATCGGGAATAGCCGGGTTGTCTCCAGCGTTAGCAATATTAAACTCTAGTCTTGATTGTAAAAAGTCCGATGCACCAATTAGCTGACTAATATTTGCTCCAAAATTTGTTTGAACAAAGTCAGTATTACCGATATGGGTTGGAACACCCGGAAAGACTCTAAGCGCACTCGAATCCTGGGTTGGAGCACCTCTTAAGAATGGAGTAGAGCTCATCCGGGCCATATCAATTATTGAGCAGTTTAGCTGCATCATAGCTTGAGAGGTCGAGTACATTCTGTGCCCCACCCCTCTACTACCATGAATTGTCTCCTCGCCTGGACTAGCAGTAAATAAGACAATAAAGTCTTCTAGCTTTTCAAATATCTCACTTGCTTTAAATAAGAAGTCCCCACCATCATAGTAGACATGAAACATGTAGTGGCTGTACTTTCCGCTGTATTCTTTCTGGATAAATGATACCACCCGGATGTTATCGGTTAAGAAGTCTCCATAGTTCATGTCATTATTTTGAATGCTCTTTTGCACCTCGACCATATCTACAAAACTTGTCGATCTATCCTTAGAGTGCTGATTAGCAAAGTGTAAAAGAAGTCTCTCTAGTTCTTCTACATTCCAAAGAGTTTTATCTTCTGGTTTATCTTTAAACTTCTCGTACACCTGAAAAAGATATTGCACATCAAACGTAGATTCTATTGCAAAGAAGGTTAAGAGCTCGGTGTCATCTGGCGCTTGGTCCGGAACAAATAGTTTTGATAAGTCTACAACTCTCCACCTCCAGTCTAGTTCGTCTGGCCAGATAACCGGACTAACTCCTAGCTGAACAAGTTGACCTGCAAGTCTATTTACTCTCTTTTCAAATGGTGGCCACTTTCTTACTACATAGTCAAAGTTACGAGACATTATCTCTGCGTACTTTGGAGCATTTGGTTCACCTGGAAAATGAAGTGAGAACTTTACAAAACTTTGAGTTTGGTTAAGTAAGTTCCAGTGAGCAAGCGCTGCTCTCTCAAACGTAGAGCTAGATGACATATCATTAAAGTTAGCGATATGGTCAATTCCATTTTGCTCTAGCTCTTCTGGGTCGTATGGAGGGTTACCATCAATCATCCCTTTAATTGATGAGTATAGTTCTATTCTTTCTAAATGCTGTGTTCTTAACCGCGAGTAAATAGCTCGGACGGTCCAGATATTGGTCATTATATTTTCAGGAGCTTTTAACTCCCCGGACTCAGTAGCTACTATTGGCGCTCTGCCTGACCCGTCATGTGTGCTCTGTAGATCGTTGCTCATAAACAATTACTCTATCTATTACTTACCTGCCAACAACCGACAGACTTCATCTTTTCAGTTTGCTCTTTAGTGAACTTATCACTACCACTATAAAAAACTTTTGCTTTTAGTACACAAGTACATACTTCGCAGTTTCCTAAGTAAGAATGAAGAGTGGTAGTTCTTCCATTAGTAGTTTGCTCTGCTACATGGTCTGACCACTTTACAAACCCTTTCTTGTCCGGAAACACATTATACTTACAGTCAATGCAGATAGAAGCTCTTTTTTCTGCTACCGCTTGAGGAGTATTAAAAGAGCCCGGACCGAATATGTGCTTTAGTAGCGCTACTCCTCCCTTTACATACGTTAGAAAACTTCTATTAATCATCTTTGCTGCTTCACACGAACCGGTATTCTCTGGTAAACTACAGAGATAGTTATCTATTGTATCACTTAATCGTAGGATTGGCTCTAGTCTATTTTGGGTGCGGAAAGATTCTATTTGCCTTATTAGGTCTTCTTTAGTAGCAGAATTATATACCTTGTGTGGTAAGTCCGGGTCCTGAAACTTATACTCTTTAGGGCCGATAAAAGGTTTAAACTTCATGAACATAAAAGAACTCATAGCAAATGAAGGCTGGGAAATAAAGAATATTGAGACCAGCTCTGGAGAAATTGTAGAGTGTGTAGAGGTTTATGGCAATAAGTTTCCTATCTGCCACCCATTTTCTATCCACGGAAAGCTCTACCGAGAATCTGGAAACCCCAGTATCCGCTATAAGCACTTTAAAGCCATGCACGATTATCTCTGGCCAAAGACTGTCTGGCACAGCTGGACAGAGGATAGATTTAGAGCACACTGTGATGACTGGAAGTTTATCAGTTATGCCGGGGGCGCATCGACAGCTAAGTCATACGATGCCGCTAAAATAGCTTTATTGTTCTGGTTAGCTGACCAAAGAGGAAGAACCTGTGTGGTAGCTAGTACGACTCTGGAGTCTCTATCCGGGCGTATCTGGGGGTACATCACTATGCTAATTCGTACCTCAGAACTAGATTTAAAGTTTACACATTATACCGGAAAGCCTCCTAAAATACTCCACCACAAAAACGATACCATTCACGGTATGTTTGCTGTAGCTGCAAAACGTGGAGATGATGAGACTTCAATTAGAGAGTGGATTGGTCGTCACCCAAAAAACGCTCTAATGGTAGTCTTAGATGAAGGGACTGATATGCCGCCAGCAATTCTAAATGCTGTGGCTAACTTAGAGACTGCTCCGTGGTTTCAGCTAATGTGTATCGGTAACTCTTCATCCTGGAATGATACACACGGTGCTTTATCGACCCCAAAAGAAGGAAGAAAAAGTATTGACCCAATGGTTGATACTAAATGGGAGACCACGCACGACAAAGGAGTCTGTTTATTCTTTTCTTGTTACAACTCTCCGGCTATCACAGACCCCGACCCGCAAAAAAGAAAACTACTTGGAAAGTTCTTAATCACCGAAGATGAGATTGAGAAGAAGAAAAAAGTCTGGGGAGCAGACTCTGATTCATTCTGGCGGTTTGTTTTGGGCTTTTGGCGGTCTGAGAGTGCCGATGAAACAGTAGTATCTACTCAGTTCTTATCGGAGTTAAGTATTATTAGGAGTGCTGAGTGGTCCGGCTCTTATCCACTTAAAACAGTAGCTGGTCTTGACCCCGCATTTTCTACCGGAGGGGATGCTTGTATATTGCGCTTAGCAGTTATGGGGCATGCTAGTAACGGTCAGGTTCTTCTTGATTACATGGGAGAATCACTACTCTTTAGGATAGCGATATCAGCAGTAGATAATAAGAGCATTGAGATTCAAATTGCTGAACAAGTAAACCAGATTTTAAGTAGCTACGGTGTACCACTAGACCATCTATGCGTTGATGCTAACGGACAAGGAAGAGCACTAGCAGAAGTAATCCGGTTAAAAGCAAACTCAGCTCTTATGCCGATAAAGATATACTCTACCCGTGGTGGTCAGATAAGACAGAAATCATTTGATATAACAATTAAGAACTCAGCAGAGCTTTGGACAGACTTTAGAGCCTATATAGAAACAGACCAGATTCGAGGATTAGATTCAACTACCATTAACCAATTAACTTCCAGGTTAATGATTCTTAACGAGAAGACACTAAAAAAGGTCTTAGAACCGAAGAGTGTTTATAGGAGTAGGATGTCTGCTATAAGCCCGTCAATGGCGCACAGTCCAGATGAAGCCGATGCCGCAGCACTGGCATTGCAGGCTGCTATTATGCGTCTAGGTTTTACTGTGGGAGATAGAAAGGAGATTGTGCAGGTAGACTCATTTGCAGACGAGAAGTTTCAAGCATTCCAACAATTAAATCATTCGTACAAAAGAAGAGATTTAGAGTACATGAACACGATTGCACGGAACCAAAAACCATCCCCACCGAAAGCTAACTTTAAATCTAGTATTAGACCAACATCAGGATTACTTAAAGGGATGAAACGGTTATTCGGGCCGGAGTGATATGCTTCTTTACTGCTTCCATATCCAGTTTTATAGTTCTCATGAACTTATCTCTTATCTTTTCAATTAAGCCATCCGGGTGGACAAGGCACATTCCATTCTGGAGTAGCAGTCCAAAGCACTTATCATCATCTGCTATCCAATCAAAGACTTCCTCTTCTGAGTAAAAGCATGCCAGAGAAATAGATTCTGTAGATATGAACTCTTCAAGTGGTAGAGGTCTAAATCCAGGAGTGTTCTTTAAAGCATACTCAATCGAGAGAGAATACTTTTTTGCTGTTTCCTGATTCGGAAGGTATCGCACCATACTGTTTATTTAATAACTTTCTTCTTGTCTCTAGTGTCTTCATGGTTGACCCGGCCAGGTCGCACACTCCTTTTATAGTTCCTACCTGAGACCATGCCTGGTGTAGCATGTGTAGAACTAGAAACGAAGTCTGAGCATCCGCATCAACTACTTCTACTTCTGTGCTCGTACCGTCAACATACTTTAGTGTTACTTTAGGTGGAGAGACATTACGTAGAGTACCGGATGCCTTATCCATAATAGACACGGCTAAGTCACCGTCATCCTCTTCGCGTGGCTCGGTGTCCTCATCAGTATCTAGCTCTTCATCTAGCTCATCGAATCCTCTCTCTATTGACATAGGTTTATTATACTTCGGGAAGGTGTATTAGCTCAAGGGGCAGTATGGCTGCTTGGCCGCTTAGCTTTATGTTAATAAAGTTCGGGTAACTTACTACCCTATAAGCATCCACACTGCCGTCTGGGGATAGTAGCCTACTTTTCGACCCGGAGCAACCAAACAAATAAGATGATTACTAGCCTACTACCCGGCTAGCCGTAGAGACTACTTGGCTACTACTCGGCCCGGCTAACCGGAGAGACTACTGCCCGGC
>JGI12437J12857_1000028_pt1 | contig 17214 bp, 14 predicted proteins | sample HotLakmasection4_FD_12857 | JGI IMG/M metagenome (IMG submission 12857)
TACCCCCCGCCATGAGCAAGGAGCGGCTTTTATGGCGGATGTATACGGTCGCCTCACCGGTAAAGCTGGGGTTTGCCTATCTACCCTAGGGCCAGGAGCGACTAATTTAATGACCGGTGTGGCCGACGCCACCCTGGACCGGGCTCCCCTGGTAGCGATTACTGGTCAGGTGGGCACTGACCGCATGCATATCGAATCCCACCAATACTTGGACCTGGTGGCCATGTTTTCGCCGGTAACCAAATGGAATGCTCAGATCGTCAGGCCCAGTATTACCCCTGAAATAGTCCGTAAAGCCTTCAAATTAGCCCAGTCGGAAAAACCAGGGGCTGTCCACATCGACTTACCCGAAAACATTGCCGAAATGGAGGTTAGTGGGGTTGCACTGAGAAAAGATAGCCAGGAAAAAACCTATGCCTCTATGCAGAGTATCCAGCAGGCAGCGGTTGCGATTTCTAAAGCCACTAACCCCATGATTTTGGTCGGTAACGGGGCGATTCGGGCGCAGGCAAGCGAAGCCCTGACGGAATTTGCCACTCAGCTTAATATCCCTGTGGCCAACACCTTCATGGGTAAAGGAGTAATTCCTTACACCCATCCCCTCGCCCTATGGACCTTTGGCTTGCAACAGCGCGACTATATTAGCTGTGCGATGGAGCAGGCCGACCTAATCATTGCTGTAGGCTATGACCTGGTTGAATACTCTCCCAAACGCTGGAATCCGGATGGGAAGCTGCCCATTCTCCACATCAACATGACCCATGCTGAAATTGACAGCAGCTACATCCCCAAGGTTGAGGTAATTGGGGATATTTCAGATTCTTTAGAAGAAATTCTCAAGCGAGTCAAGCGCCAGGGCCGCCCCGAACCCGCTAACGTCAAGCTGCGAGAAGAAATTCGTGCTGATTACAACCAGTACGCAGACGACTACGGCTTTCCGATTAAGCCCCAGAAGCTCATTTACGATCTGCGCCAGGTGCTCGCTCCTGAAGACATTTTGATTTCGGACGTGGGCGCGCACAAAATGTGGATCGCCCGCAACTACCACTGCCTGCGTCCCAACACCTGCCTGATTTCCAACGGATTCGCCGCCATGGGAATTGCGATTCCAGGGGCGATGGCGGCTAAATTGGTCCACCCCAACCGCAAAGTGGTAGCCGCTACGGGGGATGGCGGATTTATGATGAACTGCCAGGAGCTGGAAACCGCCCTGCGGGTAGGTGCCCCCTTCGTGACCGTCATCTTTAACGACGGCGGCTATGGGCTGATCGAATGGAAACAGATGAACCATTATGGTGAGCCAGCCTATATTCATTTTTCCAACCCTGACTTTGTCAAGCTGGCCGAAAGTATGGGCCTCAAGGGCTATCGGATTGAGTCTACCGAAGATTTTGTCCCCACCCTCAAAACAGCTCTGGAAGATGATGTTCCAGCTGTAATTGACTGCCCAGTAGACTACCGCGAGAATTTGCTGTTTAGTCAAAAAACTAACGATTTGAGCTGCTTGATCTAAAACAGCACTCACCCAACGACGTGCCCAAGACCTAAAGCTCTACTCTAGAGATGTATCTGAGTTAAGACATCCAGCAGTAGAGCTTCGTTTTTCTGGGCTTTACGCCCTCTTGCAAAGCAATCGTAAGGCACGCAAAACCAGCCCTGCGGTCAAACCACCTTTACCGCTTCCTTCCCTGTATAAAGATTGTTAGAAGGATGTTCATCTGTAAAGGAGAAATAAAGAAGTAGAAGACTTAATACGCCTTTCAGGGTGATTCCCTTAGAATTGCGAATAAGGTGAATTGACGGGACGCTATGGTTTAGTGCTGTTTCTACAGTTATGTTCAATAACGAATTGTCAATCAGCCCTATTTACCGAGTCCAGATCGAAATCTATAGTTTTCTTCGAAGGAAAACTTTACTTCTGGCCTTGGGCAGGGTCAATTACCCGCAGGCTGAGACGTTAAATAGCTTTGATTAACGTGTCTTGGAGATTTCTTGATTGGTCACTAAAGAAGCATCATTGGGCTGGCTAACTGAATCATTTATTTTTTAAGCGCCATTATTCCCAGGCAACTGTACTTGCCTTCCTCCACCCATTGAGGCGAGGTGCTGCGGATGATTCTGGCTCATTGACCGCTTTTTAATAAACCATTATTCCTCTTTTAAGCTTTAGCCTGGCCTTTCCAATAGGATATATCCTGATCATTAAGGTCATGTAGTAGCGAAGGAGTGAACTAGTGGGAGACAGGGCAAGGTTTGTCGGCAGTTTCTGCACCTGTTAGAAGTTGCGAGAAATTCCTACCTCGACAAAAAAACTATCAGGCCAATACAGTAATAATTATGAATAAGGAGCGAGTAATTAACATGGTAACCAACTTGGATTCGGTACCTGCGGCCAAGGTCAAGCCAAAGAATGACCTTAGGCAGTCCCAAAAGCCGAATTCTTTTCGTAAAGGTTCTAGATTCGTTTGGCTGAGAATCACTTGTTTGCTGGCATCAGACACTATAGCTATCACTTCGGCCTGGATTATTAGTCAAGCTTTACTTACGAGCAACTTTGAACCAGGCAACTTGGCGATACCCCTGCGAGAGGTGCTACCTATTCTGGGAGCAACTTATAGTATTTTTAGCTCCGCAGGGTTTTACCAAAGTGGTCATCACCGTAGAGATTATCTTGGTCTCATCAAGGCTGTTAGTTTAGCTATGGTCTTGAGCCTAGGTCTGCTGAGTGCTTTTCCCATAGCTTCTTGGCCGATGACCTATCAGTTCTTCTCCGGCTTTTCTTTATTATCTTTACTATTAATTTGTCTAGGTAGATTCGTCGTCGATATCATTACCAAAGCAGTACGAAAACTGGGGATAGGGATATATCCAGTTTTTTTAATTGCCGATACAGACAAACTTGCCTCAGCAACTGCTGCTATTAAAGCCGCTGGTCACTATTGCATTATAGGGACAGATGGCGCACAAGCTCTTGATTTACGGGAGCGAGACGCGACTTTCGAAAAACTTCATCAACGGGGAGCCATCGAAGTTTTTTTAGACTGGAAAGCCATCGAGAATCGGTTGTTTTTATGTAATCGTTTTCAAGCAGAAGGATTCACAGTACGTATTTTACCCAGTGAGGAACTTCCTCCTCCAAGTACAATTTTCTACTCTGAGGTAGGCGGTAAACTTTGCCTGTCTTGTACACCAGCAATATTTTCTGGCTTAGAGTTCTGGACGAAGCGTGTTTTTGATATTTTTATCGCCAGTATAACCGTCATTCTAGCGTCTCCCATTTATCTGCTTATAGCTCTACTGATATACCTTGACTCGCCCGGACCAATTTTCTATAAACAAACTCGAATTGGCTTAAAGAACGAGCCCTTTCAGGTGTGGAAATTCCGCACTATGGTTCTCAATGCTGACAAGTTGCAAAAAGAGCTAGAAGCCAAGAATGAAACTAAAGATGGTGTTTTGTTCAAAATCAAAGACGACCCACGAATCACTCGTGTAGGCAAATATTTGCGGCAGTACAGCTTAGATGAAATACCTCAATTGTTTAATGTCATAAGAGGTGAGATGAGCTTAGTAGGCCCCCGACCACTACCTTTAAGAGACGTAGAAAAATTTGACCGACATCATCATATCCGGCAAGAAGTCCTACCGGGAATTACTGGGCTCTGGCAAATTTCAGGACGTTCAGACATTGTCGATTTTGAAGAGGCATACCAATTGGATTTGACTTACATTACCAGCTGGTCAATCTGGCTAGACTTGCAAATTCTTTTCAAGACTATTGGAGTCGTGCTCGCAAAATCGGGTGCTTATTAGATTGCCAGCTTTAGTTGTCGATAGCACTGCATATATAGCGGTTCTCAGTTCAATGAGGTACAAACTTGATTAGCATAGAATCCCCCCGCTTTCTGAATGAGGCTTAAGCTTCAACCTACCCCCCCTGATTAAGGGGGGGTAGGGGGGATTTTTGAGGTGTATGTCATTCGAGTGAGATTCGCTATAAACCTCCACAGTCCTTATCTGAAATGTTTTCCTTAAATAAAGGTGCAAAACTTAGTTCGAAAAAATTTTGGGTTGACTTAAGTTAAAAACGACTAGTTTTCCCCGGACGTTATTCGCATTAGAAGTAAGTCTAGCCAATCTTAAAAAAGCCCACCCATAAACCACATTTTCAACGTCATTTCATCGCAAATAAATGAAGTAATTTATGGTTTTCGGGCCAGTCAATTTTATGGGTAGTTATTGGAATCCACCATGTTGATCAGTGCGGAAGAAAAAGCAACCATTGAAGTGCTGGGAGTTAAATTCCACAAAATTACATGTTGCGAATTAATAGATCAGGCAGTTCAGTTTGCCCAAGACAAAAAAAAGGTAATTATAAGTAATGTCAATATCCGGGCGATGAATTTTGCTTATGATCTTGATTGGTTCCGCAACTTCATCAATCGTTCAGACTTGGTTTTCTGTGATGGGTTTGGCGTCTTGTTGGCTGCCAAATTAAATGGCTATCACGTAAATTCAGAGCATCGGATGACCTGCCCTGACTATATTGAGAACCTAGCTAAGAAATGCGAAAATAACGACGTTTCTATATATCTTTTGGCTGGCAAGCCAGGTGTTGTAGAAAAAGCGATTGAAAAATTAAAAAAAGTCGCTCCAAATTTAGAGATACAAGGTCATCATGGTTACTTCTCTAAAGACGGGGAAGAGAATGATCTGGTAATTCAAAAGATCAATGAGTTTCAACCAGATCTCCTTTATGTAGGTTTTGGCATGCCTCTCCAAGAGCGATGGATTCTTGACAACTACAGCAAGATTAATGCATGCGTATTCCTTCCCCTAGGTGCTTGCCTTGACTTTTATACTGGATCAGTAAGACGTGGGCCTCAATGGCTTACTGATAACGGTTTTGAATGGTTAAGTCGACTTTTGACAGAACCAAGGCGTCTCTGGTCTCGTTATCTGATTGGCAACAGCGTTTTTTACTATCGCGTTGTTAAAGAGCTTTTGATTAAGAGCGTCTCCAAAAGCTTCACCAGGATAAAACGTGACCATAGCACGAGTAAGCCTGGTTAAAGGAAATATTTTTCGCACTAATCCAGGTATTTAACTGGTTATTTTTATACCAAATTCCTCCCCGAAGTCAGTAGTTTTACCTAAAGCACAGCTTAACTCCTAAACCTGGATCAGGTCTGTTGTGATACCTACCACTACTTTCAAAATCAACCAAGTCCAGAAGTGGAGTTTTGCCTTAGAGAAAACTCCACTTCTAGACTTGGACAAGGTTTATATTCGTTCGTCTAAAGTGTTCTGTGAGTCTTTTAATACAAAGTTCAGCTACCCAGGTTGCATCAGGATGCCAGAGTGTCAGGGATGCCTCCACTGGTCACCCCTGACCATGTAAAATGACTCATATGTTTATCGCCTTTCAGGGCAATTATCAAAAGAAACAGGTAAATAGGAAATTATGCGTATTCTAGTTACTGGTGGAGCTGGTTTTATTGGCTCACATCTTATTGATCGTATGATGGCAGAAAATCACGATGTTATCTGCCTTGACAATTTCTTCACTGGCACTAAAGCCAATATTCAAAAGTGGTTTTCAAATCCTAATTTTGAACTAATTCGCCACGACATCACCGAACCCATTCGGCTCGAGGTTGATCAAATCTATCATTTGGCCTGTCCGGCTTCTCCTGTCCATTACCAATACAATCCGGTTAAGACCATTAAGACCAATGTCATGGGCACCTTGAATATGCTGGGTCTGGCTAAACGTATCAAAGCGCGTTTTCTCTTAGCCTCAACCTCGGAAGTATATGGCGATCCCCAGGTACATCCTCAACCAGAGGAGTATCGTGGTCATGTCAACCCTATTGGTATTCGTAGCTGTTATGACGAAGGTAAACGGGTAGCTGAAACCCTAGCCTTCGACTACCATCGCCAGAACGATGTTGATATTCGTGTTGCCCGTATCTTCAATACCTATGGGCCTAGAATGCTTGAAAATGATGGCCGAGTGGTCAGCAACTTTGTTGCTCAGGCTCTTCAGGGCGTGCCTCTGACGGTCTATGGCGATGGTTCCCAAACCCGCAGCTTTTGCTACGTCGCTGATCTGGTCGAGGGCCTAATTCGCTTGATGAACAGTGACCATACTGGCCCTGTCAATCTCGGAAACCCTGGTGAATACACCATCTTGCAACTGGCTGAAACGATTCAGAGCATGATCAATCCTGATGTACCCCTTCAGTTCAAGCCATTACCGAAAGACGATCCTACCCGGCGCAAGCCCGATATTACTCGAGCTAAAGAGTGGTTAGGTTGGGAACCTACAGTACCTCTTAAGGAAGGGTTGGTAACCATGATCGAGGACTTCAGAACCCGTTTGGGTGACTCGGTTACATCCCCAGTTGTGAGTTCTTCTAAATAAAGGAAACTATAACAAATCGATTGTGCCAATTGAATCTAGCGATTGAGTCAGAATGATTGTGCTTGAAGGCGTTGCCGAGCAGCAACAGGAGTTGGCCCCAATTCGTGAGGGTACTACGAGTCCAAACTCCGTTGACTTTGGCGTTGTGAGTAACCCTGAGTTTTTGCGGGAAGGTTCTGCAGTTTATGGCACCTTCAACCCCGAACCCATTGTCCTTGTACGCCCATCCGTGTTGACGGGCGCAACTGTCTTAATCCCACATCATTGCAAGTGAAAGGATTCCAATAGTTGGGTATTGGTTGCTTAAATATACCAAGTCCAGCTCGACATCTGGAGTTTTCTCTAAGGAAAAACTCCACTTCTGGACTTGGCCAAAGTTTAGCTGTCATTCAATACTTACTCCGCGAAACTTTTCTGACTTACGCTCCGGTGATGCCACTGGGGCTTTTTCAATGGTGCGAGTTTGCTGGCGGTGAGCCTGGAAGTAACCCATCCATTCTTCTGGAGCATTCATCGTTTCACCTCCATGCTTGGTGAGACGTTTTCGTACTTGGCAGAGAACCGGAGTGTTCACACAAGCTCCGGATACAATGACCTGTCCTTTGGTGAGAGCCGGAAGTTCTTTCAGAAGATCTCTCCCGGCAGCTTCTACCCCGTATTTGAGGCTTTCTTGATCAACCGGATTCACGATACGCATGAGAAACTGACTCATACACTGGGACAATACATCCGAATCGAGCTTACCGGGGCGCTGAGTAATCAGTCCAACTCCCATACCAAACTTACGCCCTTCGCTAAGGATGGTGCGCAGGATTTGCTTACAGCGCGAAGGCTCATGGGCCGGAGCAAAGCGATGAGATTCTTCAATTAAAATAAATACAGGATAGGGGAGGAAGTTTTCGTCATCTTCGCTGACTTTCTCTTTGGCAGTATTCATACGGGCCTGATAACTCTGACGCAGTACCGCTGCACAAATAACCTGCTGTTCTTCCTGGCTAATTTCATTCATCTGTAATACGGTCACCTGGCCCGGCCTGAATAAGTCCTTGGGCGCTAAGTGGTGCATCCGGTGAAAATAATCAGAGCTTTCTAGCTTACCGAGTTTCCATTCTAGAGCCGGAGCCGAGGAACCAGTCTTTTCGTTGCCTTCATCGTCAGTTGTGCGGTCGGCTTCATAGCAGGCTGAAATCAGATCCTGTACATCCCAACGATATTCTCCAAACTTGTGCTTACCCAACAGACTGAACGCTTTATTAAGAATTGCCTGCTGCCGATCACTCATGTTGGGCAGCAGCGTCAGGATGTCATAGTAATCGAGCGATGACATGCGAATGCGGATATCGTCAGGGGCTAGAATTTTGACTTCTGGGCTATAACCATCGGCATCGCTAAAGCTTTGGTTTCCCCGCATATCAGAGAGAGTACCGTACTCACCATGGGGATCAAAGATGAGCACCGCCGCCCTATTGTAAGGGCTTAGCAGTTCTTCAATGAGCACCCCAGCCGTATAGGATTTACCAGACCCGGTACCTGCCAAAATTGCCATATGGGTGCTGACGAGTTCTTTCACATCTAGCGCAACGGGAACACGGCCACCGGGTCGCAGGAGTAACGACCCAATATGGGCAGAACCGATCGACTGAGGCTGTTTTTTATTAATAATCTGACGCAGGGTGTCATCATCAGCCAGGCACACTTTTGCACCAGGGTCTGGTGCTATACGAGGATTTATAAAACCCAGCGCCGGATGAAAATAGCCGATAACGTCTACTGTCACCTCGTAAATTTCGGGATTAGGGTAAGCAAATCCTACTAAGGCTGCGATGGCCTCTGGATCAATTTCAGTCTCCACAAACAGGCGGTCAGGTAAATGGTCTATTAGCCGCCGCTCCGAGATTTTGCCCAGAATTTGCGCTGCGGGAGTATCGTCAAAGTCAACGGTGTAGTAAACAAACTCCCCGGTCTTGACCTGGCGATTATTGGCAGTAATGAATACGTATTGGTTTCCAGTTTCCCCTGGGCCTTTGACAGTACCAATCACGGGTGAAACTTGCTGAATAGACTGCGTCATAACCCATTAACCAGAGACTAATCGTTATAATGTGACATTTTTTAGTTCAGGGGAGCTTACACCAAGTCCAGCTCGAGATCGGTAGTTTTCTCTCAGGCAAAACTCCACTTCTGGACTTGGACAAGGTTTGAACCCCATAGAAAAATCCTTGAGCACCCATGCTGGCAACCAAGTCAGATCCGAAAGCCCTGGATGCTGGGGTAGATTCTCTTGATGGGACTGAGCTAATACTCATGTCCTCCCTAAAGTTATACCAGAGCTACTGAACAATCTACGGTCTGGGCTAACCAACTCTTCCATGCGAAATACTCTGAAGCTCTGTATTCTGTCATTCCAAGTCATGGTCTTGATTCACGGCATCCACGCCGAAAATCCCTGTTTTTAAAGGGATCCAACCGTTAGCCTTTTCCAATTCTGGCACCCATATCGGAAACTGTCCTCACTGCCCCTATGGAAATTGCGGAAATTATCGCAGATTTTGCTGAAGGAAAATTGGCGAATCTACGGATACAGTGCATCTAAGGAATAGATAGGCTTAGACCAAAGACAGGGCTTTAAAGCCAGTGAAGTCCCTAGAGCGCCCACCAGGTGGATCGCATGAACTAGACTTAATCCCATCTGGCAAGAGTGCTGCAACACTCTACCCGTTCTCGGTTCTAGAAGCTGCCAAGTTGGTTCTTTTAGAAAGGTGAGGGCATTCCATCAAGCTGATACGCTTACGTTTCTGAACTTTGGTTATGGCTTCTAAAAACGCTCCAGTTTTGTTTCCGGCCCGACTGGCTGAAGGAATGCCCCGGCATCATCAGCGACATGCAGCAGGGAGCCAATCGATTGCTTCTCAGCTAGTGCAGACAATTGCCGCCACCCTTAATGCTCCAGACGCATTACCCCGACTCACGGAGGTGCTCGGCACACAGTTAGCGCCCGATGGTTGCCTCATCTTGAGATTCCACCGCGTTAGCCACACTTTGTACTACAATTTTTGGCGACCTCATGCCCCTGTTCAGTCGCGGATGCTGTCGGCAAAGTCGCGCCATCATCAAGAAGAATTGCAGTGTCGAATTGCATGCAGCCTACTTCATCGTGACATTGAGCCATCGGCAGCAGCCAACCACTTAACCTGGCAGGAAGGTCTGGAAACTCTTTTGGCAGAAGAAGATCAGCACCTAGCCTGGTTAGAGCAGATCCAGACCTACCAAACGCTGTCCATCACATCGGCTCCGGACATGGATGCCGTGTTGGTGCTACTACACCGGTCTAGCCATCCCCCTCAACGGCTGGACAAGAGCCAGGAGATGGAAGTCGCTAGCCTGCTAGCAATGGCATTACATCAGCATGACCTGCAGCACCAAACCCAACGCTGTAATGAGCAAATCAACTACCTGAACTACCTTAAAGAAGATTTTCTCAGTACGCTGAACCATGAGTTGCGGACTCCCTTAACCAGCATGATGTTGGCTATTCGGATGCTGCGACGGCCAGATTTGACGCCGGAACGGGCGGCTAGGTATCTGGAGATTTTGGAGCAACAGTGCTCGCGGGAAACGAACCTGGTCAACGATTTGCTGATGCTACAGTCGGTAAATGTTCAGCAACCCACCGCAGCTTCAGACGCTATCGATTTAGTCTCGCATTTAGCCCAATTGACAGACCGCGAGCGAGATCACTTTACGCGATCGCAGCTAAGCCTTGAGTTAGAGCTGCCCGACTGCCCAGTCATGGTGAATACTTCGGGAGATCATTTGGACCGGATAATGCAAGAACTGCTCACTAATGCTCGCAAATATTCCGTTGTCCATAGTGCTACAACAGTAACCCTGTTAGACCAGGCGCCAGCTGAGCAGGTTGTTCAGATTTGTGTGACCAATGTGGGAGCAGAGATCCAGGCCGAAGAGCTTCCCCATATTTTTGATAAGTTTCGGCGAGGACAGAACGCTACAAAAAATGCTATTCCCGGGACTGGTACTGGCTTGGCCCTTGTAAAAGGACTGGTGGAGCAACTGGGCGGTAATATTTCAGTGCGCAGCAAACCATCGGCAAAGGGGCTCTGGCAAACCTGCTTCACGGTAGAGTTGCCGACAGGTGGTGGAACTGCAAAATGTAGTCATCCTTGCGCTGAGTAATAGTAATCGCTGGTATTCTATGCTTAGACAAAACTTATTGAGCACGGTTTGTCAGGATTAGGGTTTTGCCATGGCTGGAGTACACAATCAACACTCCTATCGCGCTCAGGGGGTGAATGACCTGCTGGGAGGTTCCCTGGCAGAAACTGAAGCTGCCGCATCCCCCGATGAGGAAGTTGGTATTGATTTACAGGAGTCTGGAATCAATATCACCACTGAAAAATTAACCGGGCGTCAGCGCAGAATTGTTGCGACCACCCATATCCCCTTTCCTGGGGAACAGATCTGGCAAATCCTGACAGACTATGACCACCTGGCAGACTTTATTCCTAACCTTACTGAAAGCTATCGAGTTTCACACCCAGAGGGTGGTATTCGCCTTGTACAGGTAGGAGCTCAATGCTTTCTCAATGTCAAGGTTTGCGCTCGTGTTGTCCTCGATATGCTTGAGGTATTTCCTAAAGAGCTGAAGTTTTCTATGGTAGAAGGAGACTTTCGTCAGTTTGAGGGACGTTGGTTACTGGAACCTTTAGCTGGTGGCCAAAACTCCGGCACTCAACTCAGCTATGACCTTCTCGTCTTACCACCACGGGCCATGCCTGCGGGTTTGATTGAACGACATATCAAACGGGATTTGGGTGAGAATCTAAAGGCTATAGACGCCCGCGCTCAGCTGCTGTTTGGTAAATAGCTGCATCAATTTGGCGACCCTTGAAGCTCATTGACTGACAAAAGTTGTACGCCCTCACCCCCAACCCCTCTCCCAGAAGGCGAGGGGAGCCGATCGATCCTCTCAGTTCCCTCTCCCCTCGGGAGAGGGCTGGGGTGTAGCTTGCTTCCCGGAGGGTGGGCTTTCAGGGATTGGGTTGAGAAGTTTTGTCAGTCAACCAGTCCTTGAAGCCGAACGCCAATCGCAAGCAGGTTGAGATGAAAGCTAAAAACAAGCCAGATCCAGTCAGACTAAGAGTTCCATGCGTTCTGCTATCACTGCATAGAATGGGTCCCCTCCAGGCATTCCCAGAAGTTGTAATATGGTGGGAATATTGGGAGGCAGACTCACTACTTCTGGGGTGCTAAAACCAGGTACTGACTGGAAGTAGCGCTTTACCAATTCAACTCGCTGCTTTTCGCTTGCATCTCGCCAGATGGCAATGGCTTTTTGGTAAAACATGCGGTTTGAGAAGCTAATTATAGCGATACCACCCGGCTTCAGAATTCGATAGATTTCAGCAAATATAGTTTCTGGCTCCTGTAAATATTGCACCGAAACTGTATTAAGTACAGCATCAAATGACTGATCGGCCAGGGGAAGTTTGGCATTTTCGTTCAGATTTTGCACAAAGAAGTGGTCAAGGCGAGGATTCTTGGCCAGTTCTTCAGCGTTCATACCGTGACCTTCGACCCACTCAAATGCTGTCTCTGGGGGCAGGTGAGAAACCCAACTGCTCATCATATCAAAAATACGGCTGTTCGGCTGCAGTCGCTCGCGGTACAGATCTGTGAGCCGTTGAATGAATCCCTCGTCGACATGGGTAACGAGGCGGGGCACGTCGTAGAACAAACTGTCGTCTGAAGGGTCTAGTTTGGAGCGCTGTTCTGGCTGAAGCACCATAAGATCAAGGGAGACCAACTGACTACTGTTTCATTGTAAATAAATTTTAAGTTTGAAGAAAGAATGACTGACCACAGTCATGCTCGATTTTGCAGACGAGTTTTTGAGCCAACGGAGTACTCGGGCAGCCATTAAACCTTGTCCAGGTCCAGCAGTGGAGTTTTCTCTCAGGCAAAACTCCAGATGTCAAGCTGGACTTGGTTTAAAAACAAAAAGCCAGAGATGACAACACAAGGCATCCCCGGCTTATTTTTAGCCTTGGATCAGCTCAGCTAGTGAGGTGTGCCAAAGCGATCAGAATTTGGTGGCGGCGTTTAACGGTACCGCTTCTTACGACGGGCAACAGCTTTACGCTTGCGCTTTTCTTGAGGAGTTTCGAAGTGGCGGCGGCGCTTCACTTCTGAGAAAATGCCTGCTTTAGAAACCTGTCGCTTAAACCGGCGCAGTGCGGATTCAATACCTTCGTTTTCACCTACAACAACTTGAGTCATATGGAATCGCTTCTTTCTCCTTTGTTGACTACAGTGACAAGAACTGACAAAAGTTCAATGTTGATGGTTCTTTGAAGTTGCCCATCAAGCTTATTCAGCTAGGAAACGCCGTTGAGCCACCTCCTCCAGGCGTTTATTTTTGATTAGACAGCAAAATTTGGACACAAGTGCCCTACCTATAAAGGTAGATTAGCACACATTCTTCACCCCTAAGGTTCCGAAACTTAATCTCTCTCCGTCGACAGACCCTTTAGACTCGTGGAACTTGGTTACGCTGCGACTCATCCTACCAGCGTCCAAACCACTGATGGCAATATCTAGTGGTTTGCCTTTATATCCCCGGTCCAGCTCGACATCTGTAGTTTTCCCTCAGGCAAAACTCCACTTTTGACCTTGGACATGGTTTAGCACGACCACGATGGTTAAACAGATCTAACGGCTTGGGATGCTTTTTCTACAGTGTCTTGAGGGAGAGGAACATTGCCCAACTCACTGCTGAAGTCCCGCCCTCAGGCTAACCCCTACTGAACTCATTCCTTAATAGCATTGGCCTTTGTCTCGTTGTCATACTGGGCATAGAGCAACAGCCAGGTAGAGGTGATGATGGGGTAAGCAAGCGTGCATCTCCTACGTTAGCGGAAGACCTCGAGTCTGCTTCAGCGAGTGAGTAGACTACTCTTTAGAAGAGTCTAAGCTGCATAGGTTCTGGGCCAGGGAAATTGCAATTGCCCTACACAGAGCGCTTGCCCTAGTCGTTGCTCGCAGAGGGACTTCTCTTCTGCAGACAGGTCTTCATATTCCACATCTCGTCTTAGGACAATGCCATTGTGCCCGGTTATAAATCTGGGGAGTTCCTCAACCTCGATGGGTCTCAAAGTTTGCATATCGTAAGTGGTGTAGGTAGTGAGGTCTAGATCTTCAAAGTCGATATCGACTACTGTTAGCGCTTTCCGGGGTGGGAGATCGCTGTCAATCAGGGGCCGTGGGCCGGATCCAAGAAGTCCCGTATGCAATAACTGCAGTTTGCCTCGATGACCGGGGTAGTAGGCATGGTGATGGCCGCTAATGTAGGTATGAACGTTGTAGCCCTCTAGCATGGCCCGAAGCTGGTCGGCATTGTCCATCACCTCGCCGGGCTGGTTGCGACCTACCGCAACAGAATAGAGGGGAAGATGCCCTAACAAAATTCTGGCCCTGGCTCGTTGAGCCGCCTCGCTAGCGAGGGAGGTTTCCACCCAGGCCAGTTTTTCCTCCGGAATGCGGCTGGAAGAGCCATCCCAGACCATGAAAAAGATGTCGTTGGACTGAAAGGTATAGAAGAAGGGGAAGTCGGATCGATCGATAAACTCAATACCCGGATCATGGCTGGGGTCGTTCCAGTAGCTGCTTGCCTGATCGCGTTCTTGCTGGAACAAAAAGGCGTTGTTCATTCCAGTGGCGCTTGAGGCATCGTGATTGCCCATGGTGAAGCCGTAGGGAATGCCCTGGTCTCTCAGGGGGGCGGCGACGTGCTGATCAAACGACTGCCACATGGCATCCAGCTGGCTGGTCGTTAAGGTCAAATCTTGACCGGCCACCATGTCGCCACTGCAAACCACCAGGTCAGGCTGCCAGAAGGGCAAGAGCTGTATGGCTTTGTCAATTTCAGGATCATAATCAGTGGAACCATAGGCGCTGTTCAAATCGCTAATGACCACCAGGCGCACATCTTTACGGGGAGGGCTGGCCATTCCTCCTGCCTCCTTGTCGACGATGGCCTGCGTTTCGGCTGGTAGTTCTGTCGTCAGAGCTGCTGCCGGGGCCGAACCTTCGCGAGCGGTAACTGGTTCGATGGATGCAGCCGTTTCTTGGGGTGGGGTAACCACTGGTTCAGATCGGAAAACCTGTTCTGAGCAAGCGATTGCCAGGCTCAAGATTAAGCCTAAACAGATGCCGGTTAAAAAACGCTTAAAACCCATGGTGTGCTGCCTAACTAACAGGCATAAACTTAACTCAACATGGGAGGGTTTGATCTTGGTTGTGCCAGTTTTTAGCGGAGAACCCCGATGACGGGAGGGGAGCAAAAGTTTTGTTGCTAAAGGCTGCTTCTAACAAAACCAATCATAAACTGTATATATGGCTACAGTTTGAGATTTACCATGGAAAAACGATTACAGCATACCCAACGGCGGCAAGTCATCGGCGAACTGCGTCATCAACTACGCTATGCTTCTCCTGAAGAACGACACCAGATTCGCCAGGAACTCGATTTTTGGCAGCGCCAGACAAAGTAGATATCTCTGAATCGGGACAAATTTTCGCATGTCAGACCGCTCTCCCTGGCCTGAGGGGCAGCGTGACTTAAGGATGCTGCTTAAAACCATATCCCCGGTCTTGCAGGATGGAGAGTATGCATTGTGCTCGATGTCTGGAGATAAATGGCATGATTCTGTCTTAAACCTTGTCCAGGTCCAGAAGTAGAGTTTTCCATCAGGGAAAACTCCAAATTTCGAGCTGGACTTGGTATATCTACTGCCATTCGCAACAGAGTGGCGTCAGCATTGGGGCGCTGTTGCTACTGCTGCAATTCTTCCAGTTTTGCCTTAACAGTCTGAATATCCTGCCACATAAGCCATTTGGGGCTGCCCTTTTCCCGAGAGGGGTTCCGCAAGAGATAGGCCGGATGAAAGATTGGCATACAGAGGCGACCCTCCCATTCAATCCACTGGCCCCGAATTTTGGTAATACCTTTCTTTTCACCAGTGATACCTCTGACGGCAGTAGCTCCGGTTAGCAGGATCACCTTGGGGTTAACCATGCGAATTTGCTCTAGTAGATAGCCCTGACAGGCGGCCATTTCGTCGGCTGATGGCACCCGATTACCCGGTGGACGGCACTTAACGATGTTGCAAATGTAAACGTCCTTCTCGGTGTCGAGCCGCACCGAGGCCAAAATTTTGTCGAGCAATTGCCCCGATCTCCCCACAAAGGGCAATCCCTGCTCATCCTCTTGCTGTCCAGGGCCTTCCCCAATGATTAGAAGGTCAGCTTTGGGGTTGCCGCGACTGACCACTACATGGGTGCGCCCCTGGGCCAGGCCGCAGCGCTGACAATTGCTGCAGTGGCTGGCGAGTTGCTCTAAAGATTCATAAATCCCCCTGGGGATAGGCACCGAGCTACTCGTGGGGATGCTGTCAAAGTCGATATCGGCTGGGGCAGGGGCCGTCTCTGCGGCAGAGAACAGGCTAAATTGCTCGTCGGACATGGTTAGGGGAGGTAGGTCTTCTGGCTGTTTATTGTAAAGGTTCTTTTCATTCCCCGCTGAACAGGGTCTTGGGAATTGAACTTTGGCTGCGGGTTAGGTTTGTGATAGTTACGAAAGCGTCCTGCCATGCCAACGGGCGCAATGTTTGCTTGCCAAGATTTTAAATATCCTGTCCAAGGCCATAAGTGGAGTTTTGCCTGCGGCCAGGCGACATATTTCGATCTGGACTTGGTATAGCTGGTGGTTTTGAAAGGAGGGTTGGGTATTCTTTAACAGAGCTTCAGCGGGGATCGCCAGGTCTTTTTGAAGGCTTTACCCGATGCCCTGGCAGAGCTTCTAGGTTAGACATACCGCTTGAATATCTAGCGCGCTACTGCACCCTTCGCTTCCATAGCAAATTCGACCCCAGTTTTTAGAACAGAGCTTAAGCTAATCGCCACAGACCATCGAGGCACGAGGTTAACGATGAAACCCTTCGCTACTCTCAACATAAATTTGTTGGCCAAAGTATCTGCCTCCTGGGGGCGGCCAGACCTGCTAAAGCCCCTGAGAAAGTGGATTTTGGCTCAAAAAATTGAAACCCCCAAGCGAGCCCGCCGGGTAGCCCGGTTAATTCCGGCTCAGTGCCCGTTTGAGCGCGACATCTTTGTGTTTGGCAAACTGGTGGCTCACTTCCCACCGCTATGTAAGCTCAATCCGCTTTACAACGAGTTGATCGAGTTGCGGTTTCGGGCCTTGTGCTACCTGGCCGATGAATGTGGTGAAGATGTTTCGGCTTACATCTAGAACGGGGTAGACTACCGTCATTAAGATGGACATCAAAACAGTCCATCAAGAGCTGATAGACATGAAGTTATGGCTCCTCCCCAGCGGCAACTACTGATCCAGGTCGCCAGGCTTTTCCCCGATGCATTGTTTTATGTGCCCACTGAAGAAAAGCTTGTGGCCCTGAGCATTGACGATATTCCCACCCCCGGGGATCAGGATGATCGCTCGACTCGGCTAATTTTACAGGCCATTGCCAGGCACAATCTCACCACTGAGTCCCCGGCCAGGGCGACGTTTTTTGTGATTACCGATCACCTGACGCCAGGGAGCACCATCTTGCAGGAAATTTTGGCGGCGGGGCACGAAATTGCCAACCACGGCACCACCGACACTACGCCGGCCATTTTGCAGCCGGTGGAGTTTGAGCGCCACTTTCGAGAGGCCCACGACATTATTACCGATGCAATTCAGCAGCCGC
>JGI12437J12857_1000030_pt1 | contig 17094 bp, 17 predicted proteins | sample HotLakmasection4_FD_12857 | JGI IMG/M metagenome (IMG submission 12857)
TTTTTTTTTTTTTGGTGCTTTTTTTTTTTTTGAGTCAGTAAAAGGAAAAAAAGCAAAAAAACTGTATGGGTTAAACCCCTATATTTAAAATTATATAAAAAAAAAATTAATGAAAGTGCGAAAAAAACCTTATATAAGAGTACAATGATCTCCTCCTGTTCGTAAAGTTTTTTCAAAAGAATGGTGGGAATGACGCTGAGAGCGTTTTATGAATCATTTCTATATCTTGGCTATTGATTATTACATTAAGAAGTTTATTTTTGAATTTAAAAGGTTTAGCGCTTTTGTTTGCCAATCCTGATTAGGGAGAAAACTTCTTTTTATATTAGAAAGACAAGAGTTTCAATTTGTTAATACTTTAAAGAGCTTCCTAAATCGATGAGTAATATTTTTAATACTATATTTACTTACAACTTCCAGGTTTACTGTTTTTTTTACAAGGGCTAGGGCCGTTTTTGATAATATTAATAATAACTGGGAACAATTTAGAGATAGTTTATTTGACAAGGGCTATTTGTCACTACCATGAATATATCGTTGGCTGTACTCCACTAACCATAAAGATATAGGAACTTTGTATATGATATTTGGTAGTTTGGCCGGTGTTATGGGAACTACCTTTTCTGTTGCTATACGTTCTGAATTATCAACTAACGCCTTTAGCGTTTTAAATTTTGATTCTCAACTTTATAATGTCATTGTTACTGCTCACGCTTTCATAATGATATTTTTTTTTGTTATGCCAGTTATGATTGGCGGTTTTGGCAATTGATTTGTGCCTTTAATGATCGGTGCACCTGACATGGCGTTCCCTCGTTTAAATAATTTAAGTTTTTGATTACTAATACCAGCCTTTTTGTGTTTATTGCTATCATCTTTGATAGAAATGGGGGCGGGTACGGGATGAACTGTTTACCCACCACTTAGTGATATAATGTATCATCCAGGACCAGCGGTTGATTTAGCTATCTTTAGTTTACATTTAGCCGGGGTTTCTTCTTTACTGGGTGCTATAAATTTTATTGTTACTATTACACACCTTCGTGCTACAAATATTTATTTTTATAAATTACCTCTTTTTTGTTGGTCTGTATTTGTAACCGCTTTTTTATTATTATTATCATTACCTGTTCTAGCTGCAGCTATAACGATGTTATTGACCGACAGGAATTTTAATACTAGTTTTTTTGATCCTGCGGGGGGAGGTGATCCTATACTTTACCAGCATCTGTTCTGATTTTTTGGTCACCCAGAGGTTTATATTTTAATTATACCGGGTTTTGGAATAATCAGTCACGTATTATCTACCTTTTCGGGCAAGAGAATTTTTGGTTATGGTGGTATGGTTTCTGCGATAGTTTCTATAGGTATTTTAGGATTTATTGTTTGAGCACACCATATGTATACTGTTGGTTTGGATGTAGATACTCGAGCTTATTTTATGGCTGCGACTATGGTTATTGGTGTGCCTACAGGCATAAAAATATTTAGTTGAATAGCAACAATTTGGGGCGGGGTTTTAAGATGAAGGACCCCCCTTTATTTTGCAGTTGGCTTCTTATTTTTATTCACTATAGGCGGTATAACAGGTATAGTTTTATCTAACGCCGGGCTTGACGTTGCGTTACATGATACTTATTATGTAGTTGCACATTTTCATTATGTTCTATCAATGGGAGTAGCCTTTGCTTTTTTCGCTGGCTTTTACTATTGGTATTGAAAAGTTACTGGTCGCGCTTACAGCGAATTTTATGGACTTCTTCATTTTATAATTACTTTTATTGGTGTTAATATTACATTTTTCCCGATGCACTTTTTGGGTTTAAATGGAATGCCTCGAAGAATACCTGACTACCCTGATGTTTATTATTTTTGAAACCAACTTTCTTCTTATGGTTCTTTTTTATCATTTGTGGGCGTAGGTATTTTTATTCAAATGATAGCTAGTTCGTTTAATTACTATCTAACTTTAGATGTTGCTATAATACGGTTTCAGATTAGAAACAACCATATAATACAAAAGTATTCCGCCCTGCAAACCATTTGTAATTATATTAATTATCGCAGAGGTTATAGGGCAGACGTTGTTGAATATTTATTAAACAAAGCACCAAAGGAGCAGTTACTATTTTTTCAGTAAATTTGTAATTTTTTTATGCGCCGTTCGAGTTTTAAACATTTTTATGCGCCTTTAAGGTTTTTTTGTTTAACTTCGAGGCGAGGCGGCGCCAGGCAGGTTTTTTCTTTAAAGCTGATCCCTATCGCAACTGGTTGTATTTATTTTAAATCCGGCTTGTATAAAAACAGATTAGCCCATCTGTTGGCGTTAAATCGGCAGTTACTCAGTAGAAGCAGTATTAGTGATGTCAAAAAAAGCGAATAGCCAAGACATCCTAAGACTCCTTGAACGGTTAACTGAAAAAACGCTAAGCCAAAAAAGGGCCGCCAACGAGAGATTGGGCAGAATAGGTTACGTTGAAACCGTGGCAGACGGGGTTGTACGTGCAAAGGGCATGTCAGGGGTTGCGTACGGAGAGATGGTTTATTTCCCCGCCGTACCAGGCTTGGCCGGGTTCACTTGTAATTTAAATAAGGACACTGTAGATATATTAGTTTTTGGGGAGGATAGATTGGTTAAAGCAGGTTTTTATGTAGTGGGTCAAGGAACTGGATTGAGTGTGCCTGTTACAAAAAAAATGTTGGGTCGTATAGTAGATCCGTTAGGCAACCCAGTTGATGGTGGTCAGCCTATAACAGATGTTAAGTACACTGCCAATGTTAATATAAAAGCTCCGGGTATAATTGAACGAAAAAAGGTTTCCGAGCCTATGTTTACTGGAGTTAAAATAGTTGATAGTTTAATTCCAATTGGTAGGGGTCAGAGGGAGCTTATAATTGGTGATAAAGGTACCGGTAAGACTTCCATTTCTTTTGATACAATATTAAACCAAAAATATGAGAACGAAAAAAATACAAAAAATTTTGTATATTGTATTTATGTTGCTATAGGCCAAAAGAGATCTACTGTAAAAGCTTTTTATGATAAACTAGCTGAATTTGGTGCTTCTTATTACACTGTAATAGTTTCCGCTACCGCTTCTGATACCGCTGCAATGCAGTATTTGGCTCCTTATTCTGGTTGTGCTATTGGGGAATTTTTTATGGCTCACTCTCATGCCCTAATTATATATGATGACTTAAGTCAGCACGCGATGGCTTATCGCCAGATATCACTTTTGCTAAGAAGACCTCCGGGGCGCGAGGCTTATCCGGGTGACGTTTTTTATCTACACTCAAGACTTTTAGAGCGCGCAGCTAAGCTTTCTGATTTTTATGGGGGTGGTTCTTTAACAGCGTTACCTATTGTTGAAACAATGTTTGGCGATGTTACAGCTTATATACCTACTAATGTTATATCTATTACTGATGGTCAAATTTTTTTAGATAGAAATTTAGTAATAGATGGCACGTTGCCGGCGGTGAACGTTGGTTTATCGGTAAGTCGGGTTGGATCAGCCGCGCAGGTTGCTTCGATGAAAAAAATAGCTGGTCCGTTAAAGCTAGAATTAGCGCAGTATCGGGAGGTAAAAGATTTCGTTAAATTTGGTTCCGATCTTGACGATGAAACATTAAACTTAATAAAGAGGGGTAAATTATTAACAAACCTGTTAAAGCAACGCCGCTTTAGCCCTGTTTCTGTAGAAAAGCAAGTTGTGGCACTTTTTGCTGCTATAAATGGTTATTTGGATACTTTTGAGCAAAACGTTGTTTTAGTAAATAAATTTTTAGATAATTTATATGACTACGGTTTAAAATCTTATTTGTTTTCTCCGCACCTTTATATGTTAAGGTTTGCTCCTTATTTTTCTTCATATAATTATGAAGCTTTAAACTTATTACTAGAGTATTACGGCGGTTATTTATATTCTACTCTGTAATTTTTTTTTTTTTAAGTTTTACTGGATTTTTTTGTTAGTTTGGTTTGGATATATTTTTATTTTAAATGCTTAGTAATTTCAGGATTTTAGTTAGGCAAGAAGTTAATCAGTTTTCTGGCTTATTTACTACTGTTGTACGTTATTTGTTTGATTATCCGGTTTTTACTAATCTGGGAATTATGTGAAATTTTGGTTTTGCCTCTTTTTTTTTTCTTGTTATACAACTTTTAACCGGATTTTTACTTTCTATGCATTATGTTGCTCACGCAGATTTTGCTTTTTTGAGCGTTGAACAAATAATGCGAGACGTTAATTTTGGTTGATTGTTGCGTTATTTGCACGCAAATGGCGCTTCTTTTTTTTTCTTGTGTGTCTATTTACACATTCTTAGAAGTCTATATTATTCTTCATATTTTGGTTCAAGAAAAGAAACTTGATTGATTGGTGTAGTAATATTTGTTTTACTTATAGCAACTGCCTTTACTGGGTATGTGTTGCCTTGAGGGCAGATGAGTTTTTGAGCAGCTACTGTAATAACTAATTTATTCTCAGCTGTGCCTTATTACGGGAAAGAAGTAGTTTATTGACTTTGGGGTGGCTTTTCAGTAAATAGTTTTACCCTTACTAGATTTTTCAGTTTACATTTTATTTTACCATTTGTTATACTAGCTTGCGTTGTTTTGCATATTATTTTCTTGCACGTTCATGGGGGTAATAATAAATTTCAAATGCAAGTTGTACAGGACAAGGTTCGTTTTTTTCCTTATTATTTAATAAAGGATTTTTATTATATGACTTTAATTTTTTTCTTTTACTTTTTTTTTGTTGGGTTTGCGCCTAATTTTTTGCTACACGTTGATAATTATATACCAGCTGATCCTCTTGTGACACCCCCTCACATTGTTCCTGAGTGATATTTTTTAATATTTTATGCTATTTTACGTTCTATTCCCTCAAAAATAGGTGGTATAATTTTATTACTTTTTTCGATTATGATATTATTTTCTCTTCCTTACTTAAAAGCAAATTTCTCACATAAAATAGAATCTTTATTTAGTTGATCAAACAAAAAATTTTTGCTACATAATTTTGTAAATAACTTTACAAAATTATTAATAAATTATGATTATGAGGTTTTGGTATTTTGAATGTTTTTTGTAGTGTGTTGTTTGTTGGGGTTTACGGGTAGTCAACCAATTGAGAGTCCTTACTTGTTATGTGGTAGGTTATTGACTTTATTCTACTTTGTTTACTTCTTACTTATATTTTTTTTCAATAAGAATTCAGATTATATAAGGGATATCGTTTGGGAGGATAAACCCCTTACTAAGGAAATATATTGTCAAATTACAGGTCATAGAGTATAAAAATGTTTAGTTTTATTATTTTGATTTTTTTTTCTAGTTTGTTAATATTAGTTGGTGTTTTAGTGTCTGTTGCGTTTTTGACTTTAATTGAACGTAAAGTAATTGCAGCTTCCCAAAATAGGAAGGGCCCCAACGTAGTTGGCCCTATTGGTATACTTCAGCCCTTTGCGGATGCCCTAAAGCTTATAATAAAGGAAGCTATATTACCAAGGAATGCTCGTTTATTTGTTTTTATTTTATCACCGCTGATATCCCTTTTTTTTGCGTTGGTAGCTTGAGCCTTTATTCCTTTTTCTTATACCGCTATTTTGGTTGATGTAAATATAGCTATATTTTTTATTTTTTGTACTTCTATTTTACATGTGTACGGAATAGTATTGGCGGGTTGGTCTTCGGGGTCCCGATATGGTTTTTTGGGTGCTTTGCGCTCTACAGCTCAGCTTATAGCCTATGATATTTCTATAGCTGTAATAATTTCTTCAATTGCTTTGTACCCAAAATCTCTTAGTTTGCTAGAAATCGTTGAATTTCAAGATAGGAACGGTTGGTTTGTTTTTTATCTTACTCCGTTGTTTTTTCTTTTTCTTTTATCGAGTTTAGCTGAAACTAACCGCCACCCGTTTGATTTGCCTGAAGCCGAATCCGAATTAGTAGCTGGCTACTTTACTGAACACTCTTCTTCTTTTTTTGCGTTTTTTTTTCTAGGTGAATACTCATCTATTTTAATGATGGTTTTTTTGATTAACCATTTATTTCTTGGTGGCTGGGTAGGTTTTTCTTGTTCAACTATTTCTTTATTTTTTTACATTTTTAAGTTGCTCTTTGTGTATTATTTTTTTTTAATAATACGTTCAGCCGTTCCGCGTTATCGTTATGATCAACTTATGCGTTTGGGTTGAAAATTTGTGTTGCCGCTTAGCTTGTCGTTTTTTTTCATTGTAGTATTGTCAGTTGTTTTTTTTATTTTTTAAACAAATGAAAAAACCTCTAAACTTTATTTTACTACTAATTTTAATAATTTTTACATTTACTATACTAAATTTTAAGGAACTATTCACGTCGTATATTGGCGGAGTTTATTTAAACGACTACTTAAACCCCTATACGATAACTTTTAAAAACCCTAAAACCATACAAATGTTTAATATCATAATATTATATCATTATGTTATGGCATTTTTGATGGCAATAATTGTATTTACTTTTATTTTCATTTTTTTATCTTTTTTTAGAACTTACTATTATTTTCATTTCAAACCATATTATTTACCGAAGCCAATGCATTTTTCTAGTTTATTAAGTTCGAGAGATTTTCCAAATTATTTTTCTGCTTTATTGAACTGAATACGGTATAATATGCTACAACAAAAGATAAGAAATATGGATTTTTATAAGAAAGATATAAAAAATTCATTAACAGATCAGGTAACACACGCGCCTACTTTAGAGTTTTTGTGGGTTGTTTTCCCGGCTTTGATATTAGTAGCAATTGCATACCCGTCTATAGTTATGCTTTATTATAATGAATCTTACGTTGACCCAATTTTTAATATCACTGTAATTGGTAATCAGTGGTACTGAACTTATGAGTATAATGACTTTAATTTGGTAAGCATCTTTAAACGTCACATTAAGCATAATAATTCTGGGTTATTAAGAAGTTTAGATACTATTGCATTATTTATAAATGAGTCAAAGGCTAAAATTTTTAATAATAATATTTCTCATTTAAATTTAGCCGCTCAGGATAAGGAGATTTTATCAAGGATTCCTAGAAGAATAACTGTAGATGCTAATTTAATAATAGCTAAAGACCCTAAGTTTTTAAGGTTGTTAACTACAGATCAGTGTTTGGTAATTCCTGCAAAGACCCCTATTCGTTTATTGATTACTTCAAATGATGTTATTCATAGTTGGGCAATACCATCTTACGGGGTGAAGGTTGACGCTGTACCTGGAAGGATAAATCAGCAAATTCTTAATGTTCCGTTGCAGGGTACTTCTTGGGGTCAGTGTAGCGAATTATGTGGTGTAAACCATGCTTATATGCCAATAGAAATAAAAGTTTTACATTTTGTTGACTTTATGTTTTTTATGGAGCTTCGGGTAAAGGAAGCGTTAATGCCACATTTTGTTGATTATTATAGAGCAAGAATAAATATTATTCGTAGCAGTTTGAAACCAGTTATTTCTTATTTGCAGACACAAGAGCACATAACTCAAATTAATAAGGATATGTTATCATATACTTTTTCTTTTAAAAGTTGACCACCTGTTGTTACTAAACCTTTCTGGTATTTTCCAAATATTCGTAACTCTGTATCTTCTGGTAATACTGGGGGTTTCCCAATGTTAAAGCATGTTTTCTCGGTAAGGAGTATAAAAAAGGTAAATGAGCTTATCAAAAAATAAGGCCCCATTGATCATTTTATACAAGCGAACTAACTTAAAAGAACAGCGGAAGAGCTTCAAGAAATACTATAATGCTCTGTCCGAGAAGAAAAAAAGAATTTTTCGTTATATCTTGGATAGTAACCGACATCAGAAGCATAGGCTACATGTTGTTTCACCAAGCCCTTGACCCATATATAGTGCAGCGTGTGCTTTTTTATTTGTTATTGGTATGGTGTCCTGAATGCACGGCTATACCTCTATTCCGTTGATATGTGGTGTTATATCTTTAACTAGCGCCTTCGTTTTTTGATTTAGAGATATAATTCGTGAGGGGGTTTATATGGGTTATCACACCAGGATAGTTAATTCTTGTTTAAGGCTTGGGTTTGTTTTGTTTTTAGTTAGTGAGGTTATGTTTTTTTTCGGATTTTTCTGAGCTCTTTTTCATTACTCTTTAACTCCTAGTATATTTGGTGGTGGAATTTGGCCCCCACAGGGTATAGTTTTGTATCTTATGTCTGAAAATGTAAATTCGCCCACTAGGAATTTTTTGTCTTATTTAAAGGTTCAATCACCTGTTATGATTAGTGAATACCATGATGTTGATAACTTAATTTATGATAGTTCTGATTTTGATGTTTTATTAGAGCAAAACGATTCCGACAGGAGGAGATTTAGAAAAAAACCAAAAAACTGGGGCACGGCGAATACTTTACCAAATCGTAGTGTGTACTATTTTTTTAAGCGTAAAATTTATGGTAATCCAGGTACGCTCTTCTGAAATAATTCAAAGATTTATTTAAATTTCTATTCTCATGGTGTTTTAATAAATCCGTACAAAATTCCATTGTTAAATACTGCAATATTGTTAACTTCTGGTTTTATTCTAACTGTTTCACACTCTTATTTACGTGAGGAACTATATCGTGCTTGTTATAGAACCTTGCTTCTAACAATTTATTTTGGGCTTTATTTTATTTTTTTACAGGCCAGGGAGTATGTTTATAGTGGATTTTCGATGAATGATGGTGTTTATGGGTCTATATTTTACATGTTAACTGGGTTTCATGGTTTCCATGTAATTGTTGGTACTATATTTTTAATAGTTTGTGCTTTTAGATTAAGGCTTAGCCATTTTACCTCAAATAACCATTTTGCTTTTGAGGCTGCTGCTTGATATTGACATTTTGTAGATGTTGTTTGAATCCTTCTTTATTTATTATTATATTTGTGACCTAATGCTCGTTATTTCACAAATGTTTCTACTATGTCTTTTGATCCAGAGCGCGCCAGCATTGTTATAAATATGACAGCTGAATTTTATTTTAAGTATTTGAATAAAGATCCGAACTTTCGTTTTTCGACTGATATAAATTTTGAGTACAGTTTGAAAAAAAAAGCTAAAATTATTAAGGATATATTGCGCTTTTGGGAAAAGGAAATAATAAAGTATGAAGACCAGAATGAGTTTAAGTTAAACAGAATACGCCGCGCCCAGTGACGTAGGCTGTTGGCCAAAATGAAGCATTTTTAAAATTTTTTAACTAAGTACACTTTTCTATTTTTTTTTAATTATATATTTTTTGGATTGTTGGGTGGGGGCGGGGTAGTAGTTTAATGGTAAAACGGCGATCTTCAAAATCGTTGTTGGGGGTTCGAGTCCTCCCTACCCCGCCCCCACCACCCATTTTTATAATGTTGTTACAAAGATCTAAATTTGTTCACAAATTTTATATAAAAGGATCTTTGACCGCTGGAGAACTGAAGTTTCATAAATTAAGTACCATATATAATCAACTAAACGTTGAGGACTCTTCTTCTTTTGATAATTTTTTATTAGAATACTATCAAAGTTTGCCAGATTCTACCCTTAGCACTTTATTTTCTTTTCAACCCGTAGTAAATTTAGTTCTATGAAAACGCGGTACTAAGACTAGTACTTATTTTCGTTTCTTTTCTTCTTCTTCTGAGCTGTTGTTAAAGCATTTTTTACCCCGTCAGAAGTATTTTTTACCTTTTTTTTATAAACTTCTGAATTTTCAAAAGGTTGAGGATTTTTATTTATTAGTTAACGTTGTTTGAAGAAAATTAAACAAGTTTTTTTTATTTTCTCAATTCTTTGTTCAATCTTCTTTTAATGATAGTGAGTATGGTTTGTTATTTGATAAAGAAAAGTTTGATATTTTGGGTAAGACTATACCCGGTTATGTTTATTCTTATGCTTTTCGTTCTAAGATGCTGGGTCGAAAAATAAATTTTAGGGATCGTACACAGAGGAAAAAAATTGAAATTGTTTAATAAGGTTAATAGTTCTATTTTGAGTAGTAAGCGTCTGTATATTAAACTGAAATTATTACATAAACTTACGTTCCCCCTTTTAAAGAGTTTTTCCTCAAATTTTCGTTATAATTTGCGTCGTGAAGGGTTTTCCACAATTCGCTTAGAGTTTGGGAATTCGCACACTCTTGTAGTATTTCTGAACTTTCTTACACAATTACAAAATTTTTTTTATTTTAATCGTGATTTATTCTCTAAATTTTCTTCTCCGGAAACTTTTATTTCTAAAGAGCAACCAAGATTTGAGCTAACTCGTGAAGATTTTATTGCTTTTTATCGTTTTGGGTCTCAAGTAGACTATTATCCTTATATTTTTGTTTCTGATGATTTTTTTACTGACTCCCCCTATTCTGTATATGAAGATATAGATTTCCAAAGTATATTTTCTCCTTGTTTGATTGACTTTTATCCATTACCCTTAAAAAAAAAGGGGTTAAAATACGCACCACTAACCGCAACCACCCCCAACCTATCACCAAAAAAATTTAAAGCTGTTGAGGCTGGTTTAGTAACTAATTTGTCGTTAACAAAGCGAAAAATTCGAAGTTTTGTGGAAAATTTATTTCATATTTATGAAATAAATTTTGGCGCCCAAAAAATATTAAGCCCCACTATAATTAAATTTTTTTCTAGATTTTTGATAATAAATAGCGGTTCGGCTACGTGTAATAATTTTTTACAATTTTCTTTTTCCTTTGTTAATTCTTATTTTTTTTTTATTCAAGCAATTATTTTTAATTTGATAAATTTAAATCTGTGATTACTTAGGTTACAACTTTTTAACATAATTAATAATGGCGTCAATACATCAGGCTAGTAGAAATAGAGTGAAAAAAGTTTATAATTGCTCTGTTAGTAGGTTGCAAAGATGTCCACAAAAACATGGTGTTGTGGTGAAACTTAGAATAGTTAGCCCAAAAAAACCTAACTCTGCCAGACGGAAGGTTGCTCGTGTTCGTTTATCAAATAAACTAATGATTACAGCTAGATTAGTTGGCCAGGGTCATAATTTACAGGCTTACTCGCACGTTTTAGTTCGTGGTGGTAGGGCAAACGATCTTCCTGGAGTTCGGTATACTATGATTAAGGGCAAACTAGATTTTAGTTGAGAGGAGAATTTTCAACGAACGAAGTCAAGGTCTAAATATGGTATATCATTAGAACATTTAAGAATAGGTAATGATTAGTAATAATATTAGGGCTTCTTATTTAAGAGCTTGAAAAGTCTTTTTAGATGATCGTTCATTTTTTCTTCCCTTGCTTTCTGCAACAGTTTTTGTGGTGCGGGCTTTATTATTGAAAAATTTGATTTTTTCCTTTTATTTAGATTCTTTTTATCCTAAAAAATTTTTGTTGTTAATAAATTATGAGCTATACTTTATGCGGTTTTTTAAAAAATTTTCTAAACGCAAGGCCCTTTTTTCTTATCATAGGAAAAGAAAATTTTTAAGAAAGCATTTTTTACGAAAAACAAAAAGAAAACTTTTTACTCTTTCGAGTATATTGAAAAATCGTTGATTGCGATTTTTTAAATTAACAAAACCTATACGTGTTCTCGCTTATGACCATATATTAATGTTAACTGAAAAAAAGAAAAAACGTTACTTTAAGGTAACATCCCCCCTAAAATTGCAAAGTAAACCGGCAGATTTACGCACTTTAAATATTTTTTTGCGTAAGTTGGCTAGTAACACTGCAAGAGGTGGGAAGTTTAAATCAAGTTTGGGTACTTGGGTACAGGTTTTATTAAAACAAAAGAAAAAACTTTTTCTTTATGCTTATTTGCAAAAAGTTTTTGATAAGACCTATCCCCGATTTTTTTTTAAAAAATATAATTTAGGTAGAAGATCAATTCTAATACCGCTTCCTGTTTTTGCTAAAAAGCGTCATTCCCGCGCAGCTAAGTGATTACAAAAGGCGCAGTTGCAAAGAAAGGAAAGGGGTTTAAAGAGCCGCCTGACTACAGAATTGCGTTCACTTATGCAAAATACCGGTAGCAATATTCAGAAATTTCATAAAAAAACTTTACAGCAGGTTTTGGAGACAAAAAGCAATGCTAGATTTCTTAAATTAAGGCGGCGGAGGTAATGTGATTACGTACAAAACCATATTTGCGGCATTTAGCAAAAAAAATTCAAAAATCTTGAGGACGTAACACTTTAGGGCGTATAACTGTCCGCAGAAGGGGCGGCGCGGCTTTTAAGTCTAAATCAAAACTTGTTGACTATTCTGGCTTTGTTTGAAACTCTCCGGCTGTTGTAAGATCTTTGGAAACTAACAAAACTGGTTCTGCATATTTAGCGTTGATTGTTTACTCATGTGGTATCGCTTCGTATATTTTGGCTCCAAAGGGGCTTCGCCCCGGTCATATAATACTAAATTCTGATGTTAATAAACCAAAATTAGGTTATAGGATGCTCCTTGCTCACATACCGTTTAATGTGAAGATACATAATGTGGAAAATCATCCCCGCGGCGGCGGTGCTTTTGCAAGAGCAGCGGGGAATTGAGCTAAAATTTTAGAAAAGAATAGCTTTTCTGCCCTGATTATTTTTAAAAATGGTCATAAGAAGTCTCTTTCTTTAGAATGCGCAGCTTCTATTGGTGTAGTTTCGAATTTAAAACATAAGAAATTAACTGTAAAAACTACCGCCGGGGATTCTCGTAAATTGGGGTGTAGACCTTGGGTTAGGGGAGTAGCACAAAATGCGGTAGATCATCCACATGGTGGTGGGAAGGGGAAAAAATCTCCCCCAGCGGCAAATTATAATTTTGTGCGATTGCTGCCGAAAAATCGAAAAACTTCGTCAGGTTAGAAAATGGTGATGCTGAGTCATAAGATCTTTTTTCAGAGCTTTTTTAAAAAAAAATTAATTTTTAAAAGCCGCCCTGTTATAACAATCAGCCGCGCAGCAATTATTACCAAATTTATGCTAAACAAAAAATTTTTGGTTCATAGTGGGAAAAAATTAAAGAAAGTTGTTCCCACTATTCATCGTTTGGGGACAAAGTTTGGTGAATATTCCTTTACAAGAAAGTTTCCATTGCATTTACGAAAAAAAAAAAAGAAAAGATAAATGTCTTGCCTTGTAAATCCTTACGGTTGAAGATTATATTTTAGACAGTACTGACCAAACATGTTTTATGCTAACCAAAAAATTTATTCGTTTACAACACTCTCCTCTCACGCCCTAACTGCTTATTTAGACCACGTCTTTTCATTAATTCACCTTTCTAGTAATAGGAAGACATTATTAGATTACCTTGGATTTAAGTGCGTTTTTTTCAATAGAGAGGTGTTTGTTTTGGTGAAGTATAGGTTATATTGATCCTTAATTTTTAAGTCTTTAACAATTGGTCACAACAAGATGTTACGGGTATCCAAGGGGTTTTCCAAGCCCTATAGGAGGAAAAATAAATTTAAGAAGGGAGATAATTTTAGGAGAAGATCAAGCCTAATAACTCGGGCTTCATCTAAAAACATAACAACACGAGCTCACGATTTTAACAAAAAAAAACCGATTAACCGGCGACTATACATACTTAATCGGTTTACTAAAGCAACACTTTTGCCTAATTATACAAAACTTTTTGCGCGTCGCTATTATTTTTTAATGAAGAATTTGTTTTGTTATTTTTATTTTGTTCCGGTTTTTGAATTTTATAAGAAATTAATAACCCTAATATTGCAGAGGAATTTTTTTAAAGCTTCTGTTATAGCTCGAGTATTTTTTTTTGGAGTTAGTTGACGCCATACAAACGCAAGGGCTCTTTTAAATTTTGTTCAGAAAATGCTTTTTAAAAGGAATTTTAGTGCTGTAAAAACACTGTATTCAACTTTGCGGGTTTTAAAAAAATGACAGAAGAAATTGAAACTAAAGGGCTTTAAATTTTTACTTGCAGGCAGATTTACGCGAAGAGATCGCGCAACTTTTCTTTGAAAAACATTTGGTAGTGTCCAAATGGGGACTAGGTTTTCTATGGTTGAATTTGCTTCTGTACCTATACAATTGAAGTATAGTAGATGTATTGCTAAACTTTGATTATGCCACGGGTAACAAAAAGAAAAAATCCCCCATCTAGGTTAAAAAATCGCAAAAAACATATTGAGACTATGTTTTTAACACAAAAACAAAAAAAGCACCCTTTTTATTACAAGCCCTCGTTTAAATTTTCCCCAAACCAGGGTCGCTTTTGTGTTAAACCAGGACTTTTATATATTCGTTCTTTGCAAACAAGCTACGTTGAGCTTTCTGTTTTTAAAGCTTCTGCCCGTATTATAAAGTGATTTATAAAAAAGTATGAATTAGAAGATTATTTAACTTTCAAATTTTTGGTTTTCCCAGACTTCTCTTTAACTTCAAAACCTAAAGATGTTCGTATGGGGAAGGGTAAGGGGTCGGTCTCGAAAAAAGTCGCTTTTATAAGGCGCGGTCAGTTTTTTTTAACTTTTAAGCTTAGAAAGAGAAATCAGAATTATTTTATATTTAAAAACCTGGTGAAGCAAATTATTTCTCGTTTATCTTTTAGAGCGGTATTAACACATAAAAATTGATAACTTTTAATGCTTTACGTACAAACAATGGTTAGAATTTCTGATAATTCAGGAGGATATATGGGCTTATGCGTGCGAATACTCGGACAGAACAAGAGAGGTTCTGTTGGGGATGCTGTTGTTATAAGCATAAAGTCCATACTACTAAATAAGAAAATAACGCATAGGAGAAAAAGGAAAATTTTAAAGGGCTCCGTCCGTCGAGCTATAATTATACGAAACGCTTATCAGAAAATAAGAAACTTTAATATTTTTATTAAAGGCAGTACTAATGCTGTAGCTATTTTAGGCAATTGAGGATTGCCTTTGGCTAACAGGATAATTGGACCTTCTTATTTTGAATTGCGTACCAGCAAGTACCCTAAATTTGCAGCTATTAGTGAGGGCGTACTCTAGACGGAATTTTTTCAGCGACCTTGTGGGTTGCTCTAATTTGTTTTATTCATCTTCTTCAATTAACACGTGTTTGCATTATGCAGACATTGGTGTTATTTCCCCCAGCCAACCAAAAGTTTTTAAAACTAGCTCTTCATTGAAGTTTAATCCTGCTGTTAACACTGATGATTTTTCAAGTAGAAAAAATCTACTTAAACTCTTGTTGATTATGAAAAAGGCCCTGTTATTTACTTTTAACTCTAAAACTGCCTTTGATCGGTTTTTTTTTTTTAACATAAAAGCTGATCCAATAAAGTTTAGAAAAAGAAAGAATATTTATTTCGGCGTAAATTATAAAAATTTACCAAAATTAAAGGGGCGTAATTTTTCAGGTTTTCTTAGTTTTTTGACTTTTTTTACCGAAGTTTCAAGTTTATTAAATTCTAATTATAAATTGGATGTTGGGTTTGTTTCTTGTAGAGAAACGGAAACTTCATTAGTTTTGACATTTAAGAATTTACATTATCTTAGCAGCTTTTTCACTAATCAACATTTTAATAAGGGTATAGTTTTTTTTGATTTTATATTAGATTTTGATTTAAAAACTTATGATGATAAAGCTTTAACTTCTTATGCTTTTTTTAAGGATGTTTTACTTGAAGAATTGTTAAACCTTTTTTCTGATTTTTCAAATAAAAAATGAAGCGATTAAAGTACAAATTAATTAAGTATATTAAGGGTGTTAACCACGTGCGGGAGCGTAAGATTATGGCAGCTAAGTATGTGAAAGTTTGTTCTTTGAAAAAGGTTCCGTCTTTACGTTTTTGTATGGGATTATATTTGTCCGAAAATTTCCAACCGCATTCAAAAATAAATACCTATTGTCTTATTACTGGTAGAACCCGTTTCACCGTAGCGCCGTTGCATATTTCTCGTCATATTTTTTTTGAATTTTGTAGTAAAGGTGTAACTACCGGTTTTTTTTTTTCTTCACAATAATTATAAATGCCAATACTATCTTCTTTTGTTGGAACTTTAAAATCGGCTGCACAAAATAAGACTAACACTATTGAGGTGAAATATAATAAAAGGGTTATAAAGTTATGTAAAATTTTGGAGGAGCTTGGCTATATATATGGTTTTACCGTTTTAGATAAACATTATTTGAAGGTACATCTAAAGTTTTATGAGAATAAATCTGTACTCCGAAATTTGAAGTTTGTTTCAAAGCCATCTATGCGTGTGTATTTTAGAAAAAAGCATCTAAAGGGTTATAATGTTTTATCTTTTATAAAAACTAACTCTTTCCTTATCCTGCATACTTCAAAAAATAGGGGAGAATTTTTAACTGACGTAGAATGTTTTATGCTGGGAATCGGCGGGGAGCCTGCTTTTGTGGTTTCATAGATTAATGCAATTTACTAAAACTACTTTTGTGGGCGGGCAGTTAATATCTCAATTTAGCTTTATCGTAAACAATAAAGCTAAATTTAGCAAGAATATTTTTTTTACAAACACTCCTGATTTAATTTATTGCGACTTTTTATCCAAGTTTTTAAATTTTGAAAAGCTCTTTTTTTTTAAAAAAAAGAGCTCCCTGTCACACTTGTTAGCTAATTTTTCTTATTCGTTGTTTTATAACCAATATTTACGAATTAATTGATTTAGGGTTGTCTTATTTGCCGGTTTGGGTTACAAGAGAAAAATTTTTTCCTCTAAACGTATAATGTTTTCTTACATCGCTGATAGACATTGAATACTATACAAATTTAGTCCGTTTTCCACGGTATATCCCGCAAGGCGAAGAAATTTTATTTTTTTATCACAAAAAAAAAATGATTTTACTAAGGATTACACTTTTTTTTCAAGTTTGCGTAAACCATATATTTACAAAATGAAAGGTTTCCTTGATTATCGTGTTAAGAGGAGGTTTATATTTATTCGAAGATTACGACTACGCAAAATAAAGACAAAACTCAGTAAGAAGCAGCAAATGTTATAATTGAATGGGCAAGCAAAAACGTAAATTTAGGTACTTTAACAAAAAAAAACATTTTACTTTTAATAGGTATAAGTCCCGCATACAAAAAAAAAAAAAACCAAAAGACCTGCCTGCCCTTACAATTTT
>JGI12437J12857_1000118_pt1 | contig 12117 bp, 10 predicted proteins | sample HotLakmasection4_FD_12857 | JGI IMG/M metagenome (IMG submission 12857)
AATTTAGTCATTAATCGCCTAGTAAACGCCCGCTTAGTTGTGAGAGGGCAAGAAGCTGGAGAGCCCTATCTGGAACCTGCTCATGATTTGCTGATACAGGAATGGGACAAAATTCAGGGATGGATTCAAGCTGAGCAAGAAAACCTATTGCTTCAACAAAGATTAATAGTTGCGACTAATGACTGGATAGTAAATCAGGAAGTTGATGCAAACCAGGCTGACAATTTTTTATGGAGTAACGATCCTCGTTTGGATCTCTTGAAAGAAATTAAAAACCAGGAAAATAGCTGGTTGAATTCACTTGAACATGAATTCATTGAAATGAGTCTACAGAAGCGAAAAATTGATTATGAGACAAGACTCAAAGCCATTTTATCTAGACAGCTAGCAGCACAGGCTAGAAACCTAATTAGTTCTCAACCTGATTTAGCACTTTTGTTAGCTTCTGAAGCATATAAAGCCAAAGATACTAATGAAACACGTGAATGTTTGCTATATTCTTTAAAGGAGTATGGATATCTACGTATTTTTCTGCATGAACATAAAAGCGAAATCATAGATTTAGCTTTTAGCCCTGATGGTAGTAAGCTGGCGACCTTAGATTATTCTGGTGCAATTGGCATTGAAGAAGAACCGAGGAGCCGCTTATTTATTTGGGATCATAAGACTTGCGAATTAATTCATGAAATTGAAAGTGCAAAAGCTTTTAGTTGTATAAGTTGGGCAGGATCTTCCTGCGATATCGGTATCGCAATAAGTAATCCACGTCTAGCAGGAAAGTCGCTGGGCAAACATGGTTTCGTTGCAGGGTTTACTCTACCACCTCGTTCTGGAACTTCACCTACTCTTAAAAACATTCGAATTCTTGGACTGAGCCCTGACCTTTTGAAAAAAAATGATTTAACTGGACACAGAGATGATATTAGTCAAATATTATTTAGCAAAGATGGAAGCACCTTAATTTCAGGAGATAAAGGAGGCAATATTTTTCTATGGGATGTAGCGACTAGAACACGGTTGGCTCAGGTTCAAGGAAACAGTGAACCTGTGGTTAATCTGAAATGGTTAGAGGTTGATCAAGAATTTATCTCAGTTGAAGGTCCTTGGATTCGAGTTCGATCGCTTCCCAACTTGGTAGTCAGTCAAGAATTCCCTCGATTTGAAAGAGATATTGATGCGGTTGACATTAGTTCTGATGGAACCGTATTAGCAATTTTAGCTTACTATAGAGGGCAAGAAAGCCTCCTTTTTTATAATTTTTCCAAGAAAGAGTACGATGGGTTTCCTTTGACTGAATATTCGGGAGCAGTTTTCGACATTGCTTTTAATGATGTCGGAAATATAATTTTCACAGCAGGAGGCGGAGGCAATACTGGGATTGAGGCAATAAGTGCTTGGGAGGTATCTAGTCATCAAAAAATCACAACATTGTTAGCAGGTTTCAATCATTCAGTGAATAAATTGTCTTTAAGTCCTGATGGGAATACATTGGCGGCAGGAGGAAGTGATCGGAAAGTAACCCTTTGGGATTTGTCGAAAAACACTCCAATTCCGGAAACTCTTTTAGACTTTCCCAGTCCATCACTATGTGTTGCCTCCAACTCGAGTTTCCTGGGATTTGCCTTAGGTCATGCTAACGGCAGCATAGGATTTTATAACGTAGATTGTCTCTATAACTTGAATTTTACGAGTTCCATTAACAACATAGAACCTTTCCAATGTTTCGAATGTCCTGAGAATAATCCCGTGATACGCCTTGTTTATAGTGAGGATGGAAGGTACCTTGTTTCAGTTCAAGCCAGTGGCAATATTACCCTTTGGGATTGTGAAAAGAAATCTATTATTCACAGTGTGCCTTCTTGCCATAGTGCTGACATTACAGATGTCACAATTTTCCTGGAGAAAAACCTTATTTCTACTTGTAGTCTAGACGGATCTGTTGCCCTTTGGTCAATGAATCCTTTAGAGACTATTGGTTTTCTTCCACTCTTAGAGAGGGATAGAAAGATGCTTATTGTCCAGGGGGTTGAGGATGAAGAAAATAAACAACCTGAAACTTGGCCAATTTATGGATTATGTTTTTGTCCCAAACAATTAATCTTAGTGGCAGTTGCTCAAAATGGGTTGAGATGTTGGAACGTTCATGACCGGAAACCAATAGAATTACATTGGCTATCTTCCGCAGGAGCAGGGGCGGATTTTTCAGGTAGAGGTATCACTCTAAGTGTAGACAAAGAACTACTTATCACGGCTAATTCCACTAAACTTCGTTTTTGGAATCCTGAGAATTTAGATCATGATCTTGAAGAGCGTGACGAACACTTGGATTCTGTCATCCATATTGCCTTTGATCCAGATAACAATCACTTCGCATCTTACGGAGGGAATGAGATTATTTTTTGGGAAAGAAAACGGCCAGAACCTTTGGGCAGATTTAGAGTGCAAGAATATTTAACTGATTTATCCTACACTCAGGATGGCCGATTACTTATAGGTTGTACTAGAAATGGTCAAACTATATGTTGGCAAGTCCATCCTGAAAGTTGGGTTCGCCACGCCTGCCGTAAAGCAAACCGAGAACTTAATTTCCAGGAAAGGCAACGTTATCTCGATGCCGAAATTTGAGTTTTTTACTTTGGTAATTAGTCACAGCAAGAAGAAAGGCTTAATGAGAAAGCCTTCAAAGACCCAAGGTTATCCCGGCGAAAGAGTAGGGGGTGAGCACCCCGACGAGGCGATGAGTTCAAAGAGGTGGTCTACGGCGTTTTTACCCTGACGGCGCATGGATTCGAGAAAGCTGAACATCATCGCGACTAACTGAGCGCCCCAGTCACTGCGAGCACCGCCCGTGACTTTGCGATGAATCACCACTGGCCGTAACCCTCGTTCGGCGTCATTGTTGTCAGGTTTGACTTCAGGACGGGTGAGAAACGTAAACCAGTCTGACCAATGCCTGCGAAACCGGTTGCTCAAAGCTTGGGAATCAACTGCCCAACGCCCCTTTTGGGGATGCTCCAGCACATAGGCTAACTCCGCTTCAATGAGGGGCCTGAGGGCTTGGAGTTCAGCTAAACTGAGCTGTCCCTGATGATAGTCTCGGTGGGCTTGGCGCGCGGTGTGGATGATGGGGAAGATCCGGTGGGCAAACTCCCGATTTTCCGGGAATCGAGAGGTGGTTAACGCCTTTAATTCCCGCTCCAGGTGCGCCCAACACTTCTGCTTCGCGCCTGCCGATTGCGGCCCATAGGCCGACCAGCAGTCGCTGCTGAGAATCCCTGAGAAGTCTTCACCCAAGAGCGTTTTGACCTCGGGTGAACTGCGGGTGGGGGCAAAGAACAGAACGCCGCATTCCGGTGCGGTAGCAATCCAAATCCAATGATTCACTCCGTTCAAGCGATAACTGGTCTCATCGACACAGCGCACCCCCGGTTGTTGAATCCATCTCCACCAGTGCTCGTAAGGCCGGTTGCAACGCCTCGCAAAACCATTGATGTAGCTTCGCTAGGCTGCCCTGAGACATCGGAATACCGAAGATGCTCTCGACCACATAGCGCTGTTTTGACCACGATAGGTTGCCGCCATAGCCCAGCCAGCCCACCACACTACTCAACCGTCCGCCATAGCTGAATCCCTCTCGACACCCGAGCGGCAACTCCGCATAGCCCTGCCACCCGCAGGCAGGACATCGATACAGGGGATGCTCGTACTCCCCCTCGACGAGATCCGGCACCAGTTCGGCCACCTGCTGGCGCTGGGTTCCCTTAGGTTGCCGCGCCACCTCTCCACCACACATGGGGCAGCGCTGCACGTCGAGCAACAGGGGGTGATCAATCCAGCCAAAGCCGTTGCGCGTCGTGCCAGGGTGGTTGTATTTCGGACCTCGTTTTCGTTGCGGCTTTTGTTTATCCCGGTTCCGTTTCTTGGGGCCATCCGACGATGGCGGATGAGAGCTCGTTTCACTGGTGCGCTCACTCAGCTTCCTCAATTTCTCGTTGAGGCTCTCGAACTGCTCCTCTAGTTCGTTTACCCGTTGGTTCAAGCGCTCAGTCTCTGCTCGCTGCTCGCAGTAGCGCTCGAACCAATACCTCGCCCCTTGCTCTTCTGGGTCGATCTCCGAAAGGTTCAGTTCTGAAGGCGGCTGTATCGTCATGCCCCATATGCTACAAACTTTTGTCCCATTCGCAATAAGCCAGCTTTGTTACGGTGACTAATTACTTACTTTGAAGTAGTAAATCTACTAGATGATTAATCTTTAAAGCTCCAGCTCAACGAAAGTCCAAGAGACCCTTAATCAATCACTTTTTGAGATGAATTTAAGCTTTTTTCCCAATTCTCACAAACAAAATTAGAGGTTCCCTTAGCCACCCTCTTGACGATTAGAGTCCCTACTAAAACCGCAATAGATTGTGGCAAACCTAAACTTCCTACAAGCACTGGAGCCAACAAACTTGCCATCTTAGCCGCAGCCTCTGTTGTCTTTTCACCCATGAGCTTATCCAGCTCTTCCGCTAACTCACTATCTCCACCAACTGGAGAGCAAAGTAGCTTGTAAGCTTGTAAGCTGGCAGAGGCAAAAATATCCTGGCCTGTCTTTAAGAAGTCATCAAGAGCACCCCTCGCTACAGGAATCTCCTCTTCAAGAGACTCAACCGATTCAAACTCACCCTGCGCTGCTCCCTTTGGACTGGTCTCTATCGCTTCAGCACGAGCCCCAATTTGAGCTGTCAACTCCTCCTCGTCCAGCTCTAAAAGGTCCTGTGCAATGCTTTGAATATCAGACATGGCTGTTCCATCCTCAGTAGATCACAAATTCTCTCAAGAGCAAGTATTGGCTTCAGGAAAGGGGTAGGGTCAGGCTGACGAATTAAACCAAAAGCCATGATTGCCTACCCAACTCCAGTATCCTCCACCCCAGCCCTCACGGATGAGGACACGCTGAATGCTACCGTAGACTGGGTTTCGTCCCAAATTCCCCTGGAAACCCAAGGGGTGTACAGTCCGCAGACGTTTTATCACGTCTTGCTCTGGGCGGCGAGTCGCCAGGATACGGTCGAACACGCCTGCCAGGTGTTAACGGACGTGCCCAGTAGTAACGATGTGCGCTACCACCTCAACCAATTTGAGGCCATGGCCGAGTTAGAAGCCCAGGCCAACGAGGCGCTCCAGGGCCGATTGCCCGACGGCATCCGCAATCATCGTCATCGCCTGGCGATAGATTTGCATCTGATTCCGTACTATGGGGTGCCCAATGAGCAGGAAGCTCCCTATATCTACCGGTCTAAAGCGAAAGCGGGCACGACGACCTTTTTTGCGTATGCCACCGTCTATGTGATTCGCCGCCATCAACGGGTGACGCTAGCGCTCCATGCCATTCCTCGGGGGGAGACCCTGGTGGCAACGATAACGATTTTGTTGTCCCGATTGACGGTCCTCAAGGTGAAGATGAAGCGACTCTATCTCGACCGAGGGTTTTTCAGCATACCGGTGATTCGCTGGTTGCAAGCCCTCCGCATACCGTTCCTGATGCCCGCCATCATTCGCGGCAAAACGGGAGGAACCCGCGCCCTCTGCCAGGGTCGTCAGAGTTATCGCACCCCCTACACCCTCAAGAGTTCGGAGTATGGAACCGTCGAGTGTGAGATGGCGGTGGTGTGTCGTTATCACAAGGGACGCCGTCATCGCCATGGGATTCAATACCTGGTGTTCGTGGTCTATCGGGTCAACGGGGTCTTGTCGCAATTGCCCTCCCGTTACCGCGATAGGTTTGGCATTGAAACCAGTTATCGTGTGAAAAATCCCTGTCGCATTCGCACTACGACCAAGCACCCTGTCGTGCGTTTCTTATATATGGCTTTAGCCTTTATTCTGGTAAACCTGTGGATTTGGCTGCTGTGGACTCGCCTCAGTCGGTCCCGACGAGGGGGACGACGAGTCTATCGAGAGCACTTTCCCCTTAAAACCATGCTGGAATTCCTCTGTCATGCGATTGAGCGGCGATTTCCCCTTATCCAAGCTATTTCTCTACCAGCTACCGGATAATCTTTTCGATCTACTGAGTTTCTGTTGTGTGGCAGCAGCGAGAGAAATATTATCAATTATCATCGCCCAACAAAACGCTAAGGCGAGCAGTGCCATCAACTTGCTGAGGCGCTCGGCATAGCAGAAATGGGTCGATTCGAGGTTGAATCCCCGCGACTTGAGCGCGGCAAATAAGGTTTCAATCCCCCACCTCAGTCGGTAATCCATCAGCGCGGTCTTCGGACGGCGATTCGTCGCAATAATCAGCAGTTCGCCGTCCTCAAACGGAGTGGCCTCCGCATTGAGCAAGGCGTGCATCAACCGAAATCGAAAGGAGTGCGGCCGTGGCGGACCCGCCCAGACCCCTTAGCCGCAGTCTGGGAGAGCGAACTCGAGCCGATGTTGCGTGAGGAACCGAGCTTGGCAGCAACCACGCTGTATGAGTACCTGGTGGAGCAGCATCCGGGCCAGTAGGAGCAGACGTTGCGGACGGTGCAACGACGGGTGCTGGCTGGTAGCTTGGTCGGCGTCCGGCATAGCCCCTATCGCGCATTAGATCGCCCATCACCTGGTCAGCGACCCAACCCCAATCTTTGATAGGGTTCTGAGTACGACAGGCTAACCACAGCCGCTCTGCTGTGTCTCTGTCGTGGGTGTAGCTGATCACCTGGCTTCAAGGCCCACTCTGGAGGCGGGTCATTGTAGGTCAGCACCAGGACCAACGCCAACACCGCTGCGGCCACCACAAAAACGAGATTAATTAAGGCATCCGTCACTGGGGCTAGACCAACCCTGCAATATTAGGGTTCCCGGCCAGATGTAGGACTCTCAGACGCATCGTCTCCAGATCCAGATTCACAGTCAGGCACGAAGAGGTCCTAAAGTAGCCGTGAGACTAGCTAGCGATTGATCAACACAAACACCGCCACAGCCAGTACAAAGTAGCCAAAGCCCTTCTGCAGCTGTGTGCCATCGATGTAGCGACTCAAATAACCCCAGCGATGGTGCCAAAGGCCGAGGCAATCGTGAATCCGAGCATTAATTGCCAATCTAGAGTGACATGGCTCAGATAGCCCCAGAACCCGGTCGCCGACTTAAATGCAATAATCACCAGCGAGGTGCCTACGGCCTGTTTCATAGGCAGACCGCCCAACAGTACCAGGGCCGGAATAATCAAAAAGCCGCCCCCAACTCCGACAAAGCCAGTCAGTACACCTACCACCAATCCTTCCACTGGAATCGCTAACCAGGCCGGAATTCCTCCCAGGTGAGCATGAGACCGGTTCGCTGCCGATTGCTTGAGCTCTTTTTTCCCGTTCTTTTTAAAAATCATCAGCACACTGGCGATAACCATCACTGCCCCAAAGGCCACCAGCTGGAAAGCATCTGTGACAAAGGGTAGACCCGCAAGTCTTGCTCCCAGGTAGCTACCCACCATGGCCACAGGGGCAAACAAAGCTGCCGTTCGCAGATTGACATTGCCTGCCTGCCAGTGGGCTCCTGCGCCCAAAATACTGACTGCCCCCACAATAAACAGGCTCATTGCTATCGCTTCCTTGGTCGGCACTCCCACCACATAAACCAGTGTTGGTACCGCCAGAATAGAACCGCCCCCGCCAATCAATCCCAGACTTAGACCGATTGCGATCGCTAACACATACCCCAGCATCAATATCTGCCTCAGCTCAATAAACAACGCCAACCAGCTGATCTCAAAGCTCAACTAGCTAGAAATATAACGAATTAGTTGAATAAACTCAAAATAAATCTCTCTCGTTATCTTCGACTCGGTCATGGCCTGAGGTTGTGGGAATAGACCGAGGCTTGGGTTGCCAAAGCTGAAAGGAAAAACCAACCTCAAGTCAGGTACCCGGGAGTGTCGGAGCTCTGTGGAACAGACATCTTGCCTGCCCCAGAAGGCATTGACATCTTAATTGGGAGCACCCTAATTATGAGTTAGCCCGTATGATGGCCCCATCTTGACGCCCCGCTTTCCGTACAGAAGCAGGGCGTCAATGAACTGTAACGCTAGCTTATAGAGCTGGCAGCCAGCGTCGGTTCTGGCAAAGCGCACAGCATTTTTCTCAGATGTTTGAGCGCTGGGGTGACAATAGCCACAAAATAGGCTTCTCGGAGCTTACGCTCAGGCGAACTGCCATGGACATAGGCACGAGCACCGGCATGGAGCATGGTGGATTGGGCTGCCCGCAGAGATAGCTCAGAACCGACAATGCGGGCTTGAATCACTTCACGGATTAAGGCCATATCTTCTACACTGCTGCCTCGACAAGCATCCAGCTGATCTGCTAAAGCGTAGGTCCGGTCACGGGCCACCTGTAAGTCCATGGCCAGATCTTCAGCTTGGTCATCTAAAAATTGGTTGACGTGTCCAAGCCGCCGATTCGACCGCTGAATTAGTTCAATACAGCTATCCACTAACCCTAAGCCCATCCCCACCTGGGTCAGAATGAACCCAGGGCGAATGCAGCGTACATAAGCTTCACAGGGTGCTGCCAGCACTCTGGAGTAGGGCACAAATACATTCCGAAACAGGCAACTATAGGTTCCCGTACCCTCCAGGGCTATAAAGTGGGCATTGCAACGCAGAGACATGCCTTCTAACTTGTCAGAAACTACCGCCATCAGATACTCATCACTATCTGCGATTTTTGCCGCTACTCCAAACTCGTGGCCAGGTCCTAAATTAGACACCCAAGGCAGCATGCCACTGATCTCAAAGCCACCCTCGACAGGCACGGCAGTCAAGGAAATTTTCTCAATATCAGCAAAGTGCTTCATGGGGTTAGAGAGCCCTGTACCGGCAAACTTACGTCCCGTTGCGATATCTGGCAACATGGTTGAGGCCAGGGCTGTGTTGTCTGTATTTTGCAGGTACCAGGTGCAAGCTACCTGGCACCAGTTCATAAACCCTGTTGAAACACAAACCTTAGAGACCTCTTCAATCGCCTGGATAGCTGCTCGCAACCCTAACCCGGTACCTCCTAATTCAGGCGATACAGCATGGGCATAGGCCCCGGCTTCACCCAGCTGAGCCAGAATATCGGCTGGATACTCCCCCTTGAGATCGATGTCTTGCACCTTAGGGACAAGAGCCTCTTGCACAACCCCTCGAACAGCTTCAAGGGCTGCTTCATGGGTCAACGACAATTTTTCTAGCGGTACAGGTTGAAGTGTTTGCATTATCAAAACAAGGTCAATTTCTTCAAAGAATCGTTCTAAATTCAACTGATGACAACCCAAAGCTGCCAAAGAAATGGCCTAAAGTCATTGTTGCCAACATGAAATAGCTCTAAAAAATACGATAATAATTACCGCACTTATTATACAGATAGCGCATTTGCTTAGGCCTTTCAAGGCATTTTTCGATTAAGGCATCAACACCGTCATTGACGAGCAAAATCGTAAAAAAAATAAGCCAATACCTCAGGATTTTTCAGTTACCTAGTTTACGAAATCAATGATTAATCTAGTTCAAGGTCAGAAGTGAAGTTTTGCCTTAGCGCAAACTATAGATCTCGGAAAGGACCTGGCATAGAAGGTTTTTCCAAGCTGAATGAATACAGCAGGAAATTTGGTGTTGGTATCTAACCTAGTACTGGTTGGCAGAAATAAAGCAGCCATTGCGGAGGAGCCTAGGTGCCGGGTATCAGGTATCAGGTTCCAGGAACGGTTGGTCGACTTATGCCGCGGAGTACTAGGAAGATGAGATGGCTCATGCATCAGAGCCACCTCTAATTTCCTATTTTTTTTCAACCGAGTTAACTAGGGATAACATCACATCGGGCCTGTGAGATAGAAAAACGATGCTGGTCAGGCAACCCACCGTTCTTCTTCGGTTATCCAGGGATAGATCCTTAGACCATCTCTACAGCAACGGGCATGGGATTACGCAGAGTAGCTGATACTGGTGACCAATCATTCGCGTGGGCGACCATTTCAGCTAACTCCTCCTTCGAGGCGTTGCCATCGATATCCACTTTGACTCTGACATCGGTAAACCCAATCTGGGGTTTGGCTAACTCACCCGTACCCCAGGTACTGGTGATGTTAATATCACCCTCCAGGGTAATTTCGAGCTTGGTGAGACTAATACCACGAGCTGCAGCATTGGCCTGTAATCCGACGGCTAAACAGGACCCAAAAGCCCCCAGCACAATTTCAGAAGGATTAGGAGCGGTGTTATCTCCCAATAGACCTGGCGGTTCGTCAATTACAAAGGGGGAGAGGTCGCGAGCGAAATTCAAGCTCCGAAATTTGCCTTCACACACTGTCTTGACCGTTAAGGTCTTATCGGCAGGGTTATCCCGATTCTTTTCTCCCAGTTCTTTCAAACCATCAACTGGAATGGGTGTTAAGGAAGTCACAACGTCTGACATGTTCTTACCAAATAGAAAGCTCTATCTAAATAGAGCGTAAGCAACCCATACCGCAGAAGCTGTATTAAGAGATACAGAATGGCCAGGTGTAGTTCAGTTTTGTAGCGGCTATGCTTTAGCTTGTTTCCCGCCGGCCAAGGAACGAAGCTTCCAAGTTGATAACCTTAGCTGAATATCCTGCACGACGCGGTATTCCGTCAGGCTGCCAAAGTCTTGCCAATCAACTCTCTACGAATTCAAGCTATTCTTAAGTTGACCTGCTATGATGGCTGAGTTAGGTTGACAGGGGCAAATACTTTTCATTTGCAATTCGGGCTTTTCCTGCAACCGCTAGGCACTGGTCATAGGCAAAGACTGGTAATAAGTAAATTTTTCCTGATTTGTTGGCAAGCTTAGGTCGTACTTTTGTACGAAGTAATCGCATATGTAATGAACCGAAGCGGATCAAGGCTTCTGGTGACTTGCGAGGGACATTTTCAGCTTCATTCAGTGACATTTTCTATGTGGCACTTCTGCATATAATGTGACAGAACTGTAGGCTCTGCTCTATCGTTACTGGCTTTAAGTAGTCAAAACGTTGGGGTTCATTATTGATATGCGTAGCCCTGAGCAGCCAGTTTTTCTCAATTTTAGTTTTGTGCTGTTCTGTATTTGTTCACTCTTAAAATTGGGCTATGGATTATTCCAAAATTGTTCGAGCAGCAGCGGTACAAATCAGTCCGGTGCTGTTTAGTCGAGACGGCACCACTGAGAAAGTGCTCAATGCCATTGCGGCGGCGGCCAAGGAGGGCGTACAACTGATGGTCTTCCCGGAGACCTTTATTCCCTATTACCCCTATTTCTCGTTTATTGAGTCGCCAGTGAAGATGGGAAAGGCCCATCTCAAACTGTATGAAGAAGCGGTTACCGTGCCCGGTTCTGTCGTCGATGCAGTCAGTCGGGCAGCACGCTCCTATAACATGGTGGTGGTGTTGGGAGTAAACGAGCGGGATGGAGGCTCGATTTACAACACCCAGCTCCTCTTTGATGCCGATGGCACTCTGTTGCACAAACGCCGAAAAATTTCACCCACCTACCACGAACGCATGGTTTGGGGTCAGGGAGACGGAGCTGGTCTACAGACTCTGGATACGGCGGTTGGTCGCGTCGGTAGCCTAGCCTGCTGGGAACATTACAACCCTCTGGCACGGTATTGCCTAATGGCTCAGCATGAGCAAATTCATTGCAGTCAGTTTCCAGGCTCGATGGTGGGTCAAATTTTTGCCGATCAAATGGAGGTGACCATTCGCCATCATGCTCTGGAGTCCGGCTGCTTCGTGGTCAACTCTACGGGCTGGTTGACGCCAGATCAAAAAGCACAGATCACCACCGATGAGGCGGACCACAAATTTCTCAGCGGTGGTTGCTTTACCGCCATCATTAACCCGAAGGGAGAAATTCTAGGGACTCCGATTACCGAAGGAGAAGGAATGGCGATTGCCGATCTCGATTTTTCTCTGATTCTGAACCGCAAACGCATGATGGACTCCGTGGGGCATTATGCCCGTCCTGACCTGCTGCAGCTTCAGGTTAATCAACAGGCCTGGTCTGTAATGCAGCCCATGACTCAGCCGCAACCTGCTTCGGAGTTGACGACGCTAGTGAATCCTCCGACAGATTACCCTTGGCCTGAACCGGTACCCTCCGAGCCCTAGGCTAAGAC
>JGI12437J12857_1000121_pt1 | contig 12073 bp, 10 predicted proteins | sample HotLakmasection4_FD_12857 | JGI IMG/M metagenome (IMG submission 12857)
GTTGGCCCGGGTGAGGTTAAGGCCGACCCCCCCTGCCTTCAGGGACAGGATGAAAATGCGAGGGGCAGCAGGATCGTTCTGGAACCGGTCTACCATAGATTCCCGCTGGGCCTTGGAGGTACCACCGTGGAGGAAGAGGGTGTCGTAATCGAGGGACTCAAGATGCCGCTGCAGCAGTTTTCCCCACTCTACAAACTGGGTAAAAATCAGGGCTCTGTCTCCCTCGGCGGCCACAATTTCAAGCATTTCCGTCAGCCGCTGCAGTTTGGCCGAACGACCCTTTAAGCCCAGGGTCTTTTCCTGCAGGAACTGGGCCGGGTGGTTACAGATCTGTTTGAGTTTAGTCAGCAGGGCCAGAATTTGCCCTTTACGCTGTACCCCGTCGGCCTCGTTGATGGTTTCCAGGGACTGATCCACTATTTTTTGATACAGGTCAGCCTGCTCAGCAGAAAGTCCGCAAAAAACGGCCATTTCCTGCTTTTCGGGCAGATCCTGAATGATGCTGCGGTCGGTCTTGAGCCGTCGCAGGATGAAGGGCTGTACCAGAGACTTCAGGGTCCGCAAGGAGGAGGTGTCGCCATACCGTTCAATGGGGGTGGCAAATCGCTTTTGAAAGAAGGCCTTGGGGCCTAAATAGCCTGGATTGAGGAAATCCATAATGGACCAGAGTTCTCCCAGGCGGTTTTCCACCGGGGTACCGGTGAGGGCGATGCGGAACTGGGCCTCAATTTGCCGGGCGGCTTTAGATTGCTTGGCATCTGGATTTTTGATGTTCTGCGCTTCGTCTAGAACGACTCCCTGCCAGGTGGCCTGCTGGAGCTGTTTGAGGTCACGATAAAGCAGGGAGTAGCTGGTGATGACCAGTTGTTTGGTGGGAATGGTTTTTTTGAAGGTCGCCCCTTTCGGACGACTATCGCCGTGGTAAACCAGAGTTTTAAGCTCAGGGGCAAAGCGGTTGACTTCTTTTTCCCAGTTACCCAGCACCGAGGTGGGGCACACCAGCAGCACGGGATCAGTTAACCAGCCGTTTTCTTGCAAGTGGAGCAGAAAGGCAATGAGCTGGATTGTCTTACCCAGACCCATGTCGTCGGCCAGACAGGCTCCCAGCCCCCACTGCTCCAGAAAGGCCAGCCAGGAGACGCCCCGGGCTTGATAGGGGCGTAAACTGCCCTGAAAGCCTTCGGGCTCCTGCATTGGCTCCAGGGTCTGGTTGCCGGTGGTCAGGGTGTCAATGAGTTTTTGCAGCGCCCCAGAAGCCTCGAAGCTGACTACGGGCAGCTTGTCGATCAGTTGGGTGTCGCCGGTACTGATGCGTAGGGCGTCTTCCACCGATAGCGGGGTGGCTTGCTTTTGGCCTTCCAGAAACTGTTTGGCCGATTTCACATCCTGGGGGTTGAGCTCGACCCATTTGCCGTTGATTTCAACGATGGGAGAACCCTGGTTAATGAGTTTTTCGAATTCGGCGGCGGTCAGGGTTTCCCCTGCGATCGCAAGCTCCCACTTAAAATTCAGCAAGCTCTGCAGTCCTAATCGCTGGCGCTGCTGCTGTTCGGGCACTTCGGCCTGGACCTTGAGCCCAAGGCGACTGGCCCCATCCGCCGCCGTTTGGGAAAGCCCGGGGGGAAGCAGCACCCCAAAACCGCTGTCCTGCAGTTGCCAGGCGGAAGCCTTAATGAACTGGTAGGCCTGGATTGGGTCCAGGCTACAGTGGATCGGGTTAGGCTGCTTCAAGCTTTCCCGAATGGGGGCGTAGAGACGAGCAGCCCGACCCAGATTCCCGAGCAGGGTTTCCTGGGGATCCTTCAGGGTGCTGCCCTGGTGGTGTAACTCCGCTACCGGGTGCTGCCAGATAAACTCGGCGGTTAACTTCCAGTTAGGATCAAGAACTGACTGCAGGCTGTAATGAAGGGTCCAATTTTGGTCCGGGGAGGGGGGGGGCTCGAGTTCCAGCAAGAGTCGGAACTGGGCCGCTGGGTCTGCCTCCATACTCTGTAGGGGAGCCGTCCAGGTGTTGAGGGCTTCCTGCATCCGGGAGACGGCAACGGGGCTAGCCTCCAGCCTGGCATCGGGTTGGGTCAGAGCCTGCAACCATTCTTTCACAGGTAATTCTGGACTTAAATTGGTCAAACCATTGAGGGGAGCTTCCTGGGCGATTTGGCGAATCTGGCTGTCCACCAGAGCGGTAAGCAGGGTCACGATTAATTCCCTGGCGTCCGCCGGAACCTGGTTACAGGCCAGCAGCTGTCCTTCTTTGCCAGAAGAACGAATGCAGCGGAGACTGAGGGGCATTTTTGAGGCGAAATGGCGTAGCCGTTCCTGGTCACTGGCGCTGTCGAGCAGCGGTTGCCAACTGGCCGAGAGGGTCTGGCTGGTCAGGTGAATGGCGGGCAGAATTTTGCCCCGAGCCAGCAGACTCAGCCCCCAGCGGGCAAGGTGGCTCCAAAAGCGCAGATCTGGACCAATAAACTCTGCCCCGCCCAGGGACTGTTGCCCCAGGGGAAGCCCCAGTAATATGGGCAGAAAGTCTTGCACAGTCAGCCACCAACCGCCCACCTGCCAGGGATGCAAAACCCGGACCCTGAGTTCTGAACCCAGATCTTCAGCAGCAACTGCTGAGTGAATGGGCAGCAGGGTACTGTCCTGCAGACGGGACGGTAACTGGATGACGACCTGCTGCCAGTCGACGCTTTGACCGGAGGGGGAGGATTTTTTGGTTCTACGACCGGTAGAACTTTGCCTGACCTGAGTGGTCTTGGAACTGGTCTTGGAACTGGTCTTGGGGCTGGCCTTACTCCCGGCGGGCGCTTTAGCGGTGATAGCTTCCGGAAACAAGCCGCCATTGCTGCCAGAAGAGCGTTGACTGGACTTGTTGAGGCTACCAAGGTATGACGCTAACTCTTCGCGGGACATGGAGTAGGGATGGACGAGAACCCCATCCCAGCTTTGAAAACCCTCTGGGGATAGGGGCTTCCAGGTTTCTCCCCATAATAAAAACCGTTGAGCCTGGGGAAACCAATGAGCGTGTAGTAGGGCCATTAACCTAAATGCGAAACACTGCAGACACTCCAAAGCAGAGGCCCAGAAGCGCCGTCAGCACTTTCAGCCCCCTGGCTGCAGAAAAGCCTGCCTAATAGGCTTATTCTATCCCCTCACCTTGGTTTCGTAGAGGGGGGGATCATGTTTTGGGGTCAGTATTCGATGATAACGGGGGTATGGTCGCTGGGTTTCTCCCAGCCCCTGGGCTCGGTGTCGATGGTACAGGCGATAGCCCGCTGGTAGAGCGCCTCAGAGAGGTAATGGTGATCGATGCGCCAGCCCATGTTGCGTCGGTAGGAGGCAGCCCGGTAATCCCACCAGCTAAAGTGACCGCCCTCGTCGGTGAATTTGCGAAAGCCATCGGCCAGCCCTACAGATAAAACGGTTTTTAGAGCACTGCGCTCCTCGGGGGAAGACATAATATGCTTCTCTTTACCTTCGGGGTTATAGATATCTCTGTCTTCGAGGGCGATGTTAAAGTCTCCGCAGACGTTGAGAAGGGGATAAGTCTTCAGCAACTCGGTGAGGAAGTCTTTCAAATATGCCAGCCATTTGAGCTTGTAGACATACTTGGCGCTGCCGATGGAACTGCCGTTGGGAACGTAAAGGTTGACGATGTAGACATCTCCCAAGCGTCCGGCGATAACCCGCTTTTGATCATCTAAATCGGCTACGCGCGCTGTTCCTAGAACTGGCTCAAAGCCCCGCTGTACGTCCTCCAGCGGTTGGCGGCTGACCAGGGCAACACCGTTGTATGACTTCTGCCCGCTGACGTAGGAGGTGTAGCCTAATGCCTCAAAGGCGGCTACGGGAAAACTGTCATCCATCACTTTGGTTTCCTGCATACACAGGACATCTACCGGATTGGTCTTGAGCCATTGAGTCACGTGGTCGAGGCGGGTACGAATGGAGTTGACATTCCAGGTGGCAACTTTCATAAATGGCAATTAGATTAGATTGGAACCGGGCTCAGGTTGAGAACAAAGTTCGCCAGACCTAAAGCTTGAGGCTGAATCTGACGGAAATTGCTGAGCCCAGTCTTCTAGCTTAAGCTGTCATCTGACCCATGGGATAGGTTGCTCCAGTTCATAACGTCATCGCCATGCCTGCCTCTGATCAACCCCTCGAAGGAAAAGCCCTGGTGAAGGAGGTGTGTCGCCGCATTCGGGTGGCTCGCAGCTACTGGGATGCTCACAATAATCGGGCCTGCCGGGGCGAACGAGAAAAGGCACTGGCGTTGTACAACACCTTGACTCAAGAACAAAAGTCGGAAATTCCTCAACAATTGCGGGTCTGGTTGCGATACCGCAGTGAAAAATATTTTGGCGAACATCAGACCTCGCCGGGGAAGAACCGCCCCTCGCAAAAGTCGCGCAGGGGAGCTAAGCCCAAACGCCAAAAACCCCGTTAGGGCTACAGACCACCCCACCGGGAGAGGGAGCCAGGGTGGCATCATCACTCTGGCTCACTATGCACTGGTTGTTAACCTCCGGCTACAGCGGGGACGATGCTGACTTCGTCACCGTCTTTGAGGGCCGTGTCTTTGCCATCTAAAAAGCGGATGTCTTCGCTATTGACGTAGAAATTAACAAACCGACGCAGCTCTCCCTGTTCATCGCAGAGCCGCGCCTTAATGCCGGGGAAGCTAGATTCTAAGGAGTCTAACAGCTCCACAATGTTGCCTCCATCGCAGCTGAGGGAGGCCTGGTTGTCGGTGAACTTTTGCAGGGGAGTAGGAATGAGAACTTTTACAGCCATTTCAGTGGGTAAAAAACAGTAGAACTTCCAATCAGTAAAGTTTAGGGGACAGGACAAGCCCCCTAAACAGATTTTGCTTCAGCAAAGCTCAGCAAATAAACGCAGCGGGTTCACCACTTTAGAAGAGTGGTGGCCACAGTAAAAAAGGATTAAACCAGAACCTGCTGCCACTCTAAACGGTTCAGGGTATGAGCCCGTTCTAGAGCACGCTCGAAGCTTTCTAACTTAGGGTCAATGGTTAACGGTTCGCCGATGTAGCCCTGCACCGCTTCCTGGGTCTTCAGACCATTGCCGGTAATGTAGGCTACCGTGCATTCATCGGGGTCAATTTTACCTGCTTCCACCAGCTTCTTCAGGACCGCAATGGTGGTGCCGCCAGCAGTTTCGGTAAAGATGCCCTCGGTTTCGGCCAGCAGCTTGATGCCTTCAACGATTTCGACATCGGTGACATCTTCAATGGTGCCGTTGGTCTTGCGGGCAATATCCAGGGCATACATACCGTCTGCCGGGTTGCCGATGGCGATGGATTTAGCAATGGTGTTGGGCTTCACCGGGGTGACAAAATCTCGCCCTGCTTTAAATGCCTGGGAAATGGGGGAGCAGCCTTCGGCCTGGGCCCCGCTGAAGCGGACATGCTTTTCATCCACCAGACCGACTTTAATAAATTCCTGGAAGCCCTTGTAAATTTTGCCGTAGAGAGAACCAGATGCCAGCGGCGCAACGATGTGGTCAGGAAGTCGCCAGCCCAGTTGCTCGACCACTTCAAAGCCCAGGGTCTTAGAGCCTTCGGAGTAATAGGGGCGCAGGTTGATGTTGACGAAGCCCCAACCATGGGTATTGGCCACCTCAGAGCAGAGCCGGTTGACCTGGTCGTAGTTGCCCTTAACCGCCATCACCGTGGGGGCATAAATCAGGGTGCCCAGCACCTTGCCAGCTTCTAAATCAGCGGGGATAAAGACACAACAATCTAAACCGGCATGGGCTGCGATAGCCGCAGTAGAGTTGGCCAGGTTACCGGTGCTGGCGCAAGAAACCGTTGAAAAGCCCAGTTCCCGAGCGCGAGTTAGCGCTACCGACACCACCCGGTCTTTAAAGCTCAGGGTAGGCATGTTAACGGCGTCGTTTTTGATGTAAAGCTCTTTCAGCCCCAGCTGTCGAGCCAGTCGGTTTGCCCGTACCAGGGGAGTCATACCCGTGCCCACGTCAATGGGCTGCTCAGAGGTGACGGGCAAAAAGTCTTTGTACCGCCAGATGGAATTTGGCCCGGCCTGAATGGTTTCGCGGCTGACCTGGCGGCGAATAGCGTCGTAGTCGTAGGTGACTTCGAGGGGGCCAAAGCACACATCTTCACAAACATGCTTGGCCCCGAGTTCGTAGGTTTCCCCACATTCACGGCAGGTGAGGGCGGTAAAAGTATGGGTTGTTCCCTGAGCCTGGGTGGGGCGCTCAATCGACTGGGTCATGGCGGGTTGGCGGTCCTTTGCTGAAACACAACTTAAAACGGCGACCCTACAACAGCCTTTTATCGCTTGACTGCCAGGGTAGCCGGAGTCTAACACAGCCTAAAAAACAGGGTCAAACATACCCGACAAAATTGGTCGGGTATGGCCGAGGAGCTTTCTTTGCCGTCCGTTTGGAGTTTTTAGGGCGAGATTTAGATTCGTCGGCAGAAAAATTTTTCTCGCCTCCAGGAAGGTAGTGAGTTATACAAACTTTCCCCTCGTCCTTAAGGTTAAGTGTTCTAAAGTCATGGAACGTTTGCATTCAAAAGTGCTTCATGCTGACGAATCTGACCTATTCTTAAAGTCTTATACGGTCGGTTGCTGCAGCGTTTTCTGAAGACAGCATAGGGTCGATTGTTCGACCGGCGTTCGAATTGCGGAGTGGTCTTAGCAGAAGTTATGGTGGTGACCCAAGATCAGCCTCTAGCCAATGTATTTCGCCAGTTGTCCGGTGGGGCATTCCCGGCGGTCGTAGAGTCTTACGAACGCGGGAAAACTATCTTTTTCCCTGGGGATCCGGCAGAACGGGTTTATTTTTTGTTGAAAGGGGCTGTAAAGCTGTCGCGGGTTTATGAAGCCGGTGAGGAAATTACCGTGGCTTTGCTGAGGGAGAATAGCGTGTTTGGGGTTCTGTCCTTAATTACCGGTAATCGTTCTGACCGGTTTTACCATTCGGTGGCGTTTACCCCTGTGGAACTGCTTTCTCTGCCCATTGAGCAGGTTGAACAGGCGTTAGAAGACAATCCTGATCTGGCCATGGTGATGCTGCGGGGGCTATCGTCCCGCATCCTGCAAACTGAGATGATGATTGAAACCCTGGCCCACCGAGATATGGGGTCTCGCCTGGTTAGTTTTCTGTTGATTCTTTGCCGCGACTTCGGGGTGCCCAGCCAGGATGGCATTACCATTGACCTGAAGCTTTCTCACCAGGCTATTGCCGAGGCAATTGGCTCAACTCGGGTCACGGTCACCCGGTTGTTGGGCGACCTCAGGCAAGAGGGCATGATATCAATCTACAAAAAGAAAATTACCGTGCATGATCCGGTTAACCTGAGCCAGCAGTTTACGTAAGTTGCTGTGGGTCGGGCTGGCTGTTTCCTCGGGGAGCATTAAAAGGGGATCTATAGCCGTTAGACCGTTTTGCCATCCTCCCGGAGCAATTTACGCCATAGGAAATTACTCCATAGAGTAGAGTGGATGGGAAATTGCCTAATAACGCTGGTGCATGGTCTCTGGATATATTCTGATACTTGCGGTGCTGTTGCTGGGAGGGGTAATTGCCACCCTGGGCGATCGCATTGGTATGAAGGTCGGCAAAGCCCGACTCAGCCTGTTTAATCTTCGCCCCAGGCAAACCGCCACTGTTGTCAGCATTGCTACGGGTAGTGTGATCTCGGCCTCTACCCTGGCTCTGTTATTTGGGGTGAGCAGCCAGTTGCGTACCGGGGTATTTGAACTGGGGGAAATACAAAATGATCTGGCCCAGGCCGAAGCCGACCTGGCTAATGCTCGCCAAACCCAGGCCGAAGTTCAGGCCGATCTGGAATCTTCGGTGGAAGAGCGGGAGCGGGCTATGTCCCGCTTGCGAGAAATCAATCAGTTTCTGGCCCAGGCCGTAGAGCAGCAGGAGCGGACGGAAACTCAGCTGCAACAGACCCGCGAGCAATTGCAGAAAGTGTCTGAGCAGGCCCAAACCCTGCGCCAAACCACCGACGAGTTACGATCTGAACGGGATAGTTTGCTGGCGCAACAGGCCAACATTAGCGAGCAAATTGCCCAGCGAGATGCTGCTATTTCTGCTTTGGATAGGGAAATTGCTGAGCGCGATCGCGCCATTACCCAGCGAGAAGAACGTCTCACCCTCCTTGAGCAGGAGCAAACCTTTTTAGAGCAGCAAGTTGCCGCCCTGGAGGAGCAGTACCAGGGGCTATTTCTGGGCAATATTGCCCTGGGACGTAATGAAGAAATCGTTTCCGGCATTCTGCGGGCCGATACCCCCGAGCAGGCCCGCAAAATCCTGAACCAATTCCTGGCCGAGGCTAATTTTCGAACGCTACAGCGTATTGCTCCTGGTACTTCCATAGATCAGCAAATATTGTCCCTGAGTAATCGCCAACTGCAGCAGTTAATAAACCGCATCAGTACCGGTCAGGAGTTTGTGATTCGTATCCTCTCTGCGGCCAACTATGTGACGGGAGAGTCCTGCGTGCTCGAAGGACAGGAACCCTGCATTGATATTTTTATCGACGCCAGCCCGAACCAACTCGTCTATACCCCTGGCGAACGACTGGCCTCCATCGCCCTTGAATTTCCCCCTTTTAGCGATCAGGAAGTGGTAGAGCGGTTCAATTACCTGGTCGTGGCAACTCAATTTCGGGCCCAGCAGGATGGCGTTGCCGTAGACGATGTTGTTGTGGCTGACAATAGTACTGAAACTCTGGTGGCCTTTCTGCAGGCAATTCAGGCCTACGGTCGCCCCCTTGATATTCAGGCCATTGCTGCTCGCGATGTTTACACCATAGGACCGGTCAACATAGGGTTGGTCGCTTTGGATAATGACCAGGTCCTATTCTGGACCAATAATCTGGCTCCCCTCTGGGATGATCTAAACCCCCCATCCCTGGAGGAATCCTCCGATACCGGACAGAATCGAAGCAATCCCTAATACAGAGCGCCTGCCTGGGTAGTGCCCTGGCTCTGCCGGGGGATCTTAAAATTGCGCCTCTGTCGCTTCATTTCGGAGACAGAACTGCCGAAGTTCATCCAATGCAGAACCTGGGAATGAAGGGCAACTGTTCTGTAACCATGTTCTGGTCAATGTATTGTTTGGCCCCTGACGATGCGCCCATCGCACAAGCGATCTGGCACCCGCTAAAGTTCCATCAAAATCCTTGCAAAATCCCTCTCTAGGGGGATGATCGGATCCCCGAGATCACGAGTCGAATTATTTTTAACCACGAATATTTAATAATGTCTAAAAAAATTTGCAGATAGTTACTTTCTCGCCACTGTGGCGCGCTATGGGGATCGCCTGTGATTAGAATTAATCTACAAATCAGTCAAGCGCAAAAAATCAGTCAAGCGCAAATTTCGAGTCCGCTCGTTAAAAATCAGATTCGTTCAGGGTGATTTGACCAAGTCATACCCAAGGGCAACCTTGTCAGGCTGAATGACCGCTGATTGTTTTGTGTTGGTGTGGCTTGATGTCCTCAAGCTGATGTATAGCTTATCTGGAGCGATCCCATGAAATTTGAAGACATTTATCAGTTCTTCGAGGATCCACCCCCGATCTACCTCAACAAAGAGTTAGCGGTTTGCTATGTCCTGTCTGTGCTGCTGCGCCAAGACTCCTACGGCACAGAACTGATTCAGTGGCTGAGCCAGCAATACCCAAATTACCGGCTTTCTGACACCGTCCTCTATGGGGCCCTCAAGTTCTTAGAAGACGAAAATGCCGTTGATGGGTACTGGAAAAAAGTTGAAGGACGAGGCCGCCCCCGTCGCATGTATCGCCTGAATCCTAACTGGCGATTGAGAGCCGATGAGCTTTCTGAGTTCTGGAAAAATTACATGGGCGAAACGGTAAATCAGGTTCAGTACGAAGAAAGTCCGGCCATGTCTTCTCCCCGTCGATAACTCAACCTTGTCCAGGTCCGAAAGTGGAGTGTTGTCCTCAAGAGAACTACAGGTTTCGAGCCGGACCTGGTATATCGCTGTGTTGCCACAGAACCCATGACCTGAAAGGAGCAGGTATCTGCTCCTTTTTTATTGGGTGGAATTTTATTGGGTGGAACGGGTTTACCCCACCCTGCCCCCTACCTGAATGGCGCAACATTTCGTAATCTAAAAGGACGTTGTAATGTTTCTCCGTTGAATCTAGCCCTGTGACAGACACCGCCACCTACTCAACCCTGCTCCTAACCCTATTGATGATGATTGGGTTAGTCTTTTTTATTCGAGCTTCAACCAAAGACCGTACCGAGGTTCTAACCATGACCAGACCAGCCCAGGCCGACGAGGTGCTGCAAGAGCTAATCCGCCATTTTGAGGCCAGGGCCTATGTTATTCAAACCGCAGAGCGTGATAAACATCAGGTCAGTCTAAGGGGAATGGTGCGCCCGAGTATCTTTCTAGCCTTGTTTCTCACGATGTTAGCGATCATTGGGCTGGTCTGTTTGTCCCTGGTTTTAGTCAGCCTATTTCCCCAGGTGGGTTTTGCCTGGTTAGGGCTGGCTCTGTTTGCCCCGGTTGCCGGATGGTACTACTGGCGACGGGCCAAGCGAGAAGAGCAGGTTATGGTTCAAGTGCAGGCGGCAGATGCTTCAAATTTAGAAAACGGCAGTTTGGCGACCGTAACAGCCCATCGGGATGAACTCATCGCCCTGCAACAGGCCCTCAAGACCTAACCTCTCTCAACACCCTGACTGACAATAACCTGACTGGACAACCTGACTGGACAACCTGACTAGATCGTCCCAAAGCGATCTATCGCTCAAACCTGCTCGGGTAACAGCCCTAGTACTCTACGGCGTAAGTCGGCCAACTATTCCTGAAACCTGACATCCTGACACCCGGTACCTGGCACCCTCAGCACTGGCATCCTCAGCCATAGCTGTCTTATTTCTGCCAGCTGATCCTGGACGGGGCCTACAGCACCTAACCGTAGCAGACAAGGCTTGACAAACTAAAGCGGCCAACCCGTCTGGGCTGCCCGCTTAGTGGTTCCTAGCTGATTTGGGTGTCGCTAACCTTCAATCTGAGAAACTGACATCGTTGCTAGCGTTAACGAGCGGCAGCGCCAATCTCAGAGGGGTCTTCTTCTTCACCCAATAGAACTCGAAGGCTTGGGAACAGAAAGTGATTCTCCTCAACGTACTGAGCGCCGAAGAGTCCCTTCTCCGCCCAAAAATACCGATCGGTCGTATGCTCGTTGCGTTTTACCAATAGCAACGCTGGTGGTGAAATTCCCTCAGAATGAATAAAGTTACGAGCAGCAGTTACAGGTTTTTCATTGCCACTCTCGATACTATACTGAGGAACAGCCTCCAGAATTCGGCGTCCTTCCAAGCGACGACGGCTCTTGCGCTTGCGTCTCCTTGCCAAGTTGCCTACCTCCCTCTATGTAGATGTTTGGATGTAGTTTTGGTTACAAAATTGTTAACCAGAACGAGTATATCGGCTCTAATTAGGAATTTCAACTTCTCTTAAAAGTTGGTTTATAGTGGCTATAACCTATGTTTTGCAGGCAACACGGGGGGCAAAATCATTCCTGGGCATGAACATTTTTGTCAAAATTTTGACAAAACTTTAATTTTTCTCCCATCAGAAGTGAAGATTGGGGCGCTATGCTAGGGTCCGCCAGTACAGAATTTATCGCTTTGTGCCAGTCACAGGTTCTACTCCTGACCCGGAGCCTGGGGGCCAGCTCAACCGTGATCTATCTGGCGGAACAGTCGAGCAACCTGAGTAGCCCCACCCTGGTGCCTTTGGTGGCTTACCCGGACGATGCCGATGTCTGGACGGTTCAACAAAGCGCCCTGTCAACCATGGATGATGCGCTGCCTGCGGCTCCCCAGGGGGCATATGCTTTGACCAGGTTACCCCTGTTTGGGGCTGGCGACGCTGACACTACTGCTCCTCGTTCTGACCGGGCTGACGCGGCTGCCGCTGGGGAAAATAGGGTTTACCCGGCAAAACCTGATGTTTTTTATGCCTTAACCGATGCTGCTGTTGCTGCCGACGAGGGGGATGGCAATGCCGTGGTTAGCCAGCCGTTA
>JGI12437J12857_1000144_pt1 | contig 11372 bp, 8 predicted proteins | sample HotLakmasection4_FD_12857 | JGI IMG/M metagenome (IMG submission 12857)
ACTACAAACGCGCTTTGTCCGATGCGTCACGCGTATTCGGATCCCAGCCGCTGCCTCCGCGTTATGCGCTCGGCTATTGGTATTCCCGCTACTGGGCATACACCGACCAAGAAATCGAAATGCTGGTGGACGATTTTGACCGCATGGGAGTGCCCCTTGATGTCATGGTCATTGATATGGACTGGCATTTGCCAGGCTGGACGGGGTACACGTGGGACCGCGACTTTTTCCCGGACCCCGACGATTTACTCGCCAAACTCAAGCGACGCGGATTACGGGTCACGCTGAACCTCCATCCCGCCGATGGCGTGGGGCGGCACGAGGAGGCCTTCCCGGCCATGTGTCGCGACCTGGGCCTTGACCCTAAGCATACCGAACGTATTCCTTTTGATTGCACAGATGCCGCGTATATGGCTTCCTATTTCAAGCGCCTCCATCACCCCGAAGAGAACCGGGGCGTTGATTTCTGGTGGATGGATTGGCAACAAGGTTCGAACACAAAAATTGTCGGTCTCGACCCGCTGGGATGGCTGAATCACCTGCACTGGATGGATCAGACCCTGCGCAGGCCCCAACGGCGGGCGCTGGATTTCAGCCGTTACTGCGGCCTCGGTTCCGGACGGTATCCGGTAGGGTTCAGCGGGGACACGTATTCGACGTGGAAATCCTTGACGTTCCAACCCCACTTGACATCAACCGCAGGCAACGTCCTTTTTGGAATGTGGAGCCACGACATCGGGGGGCATTTCGGCGGACCGGAATTCACGCCCGAGTTGTATACCCGGTGGCTTCAGTTCGGGGCCTATTCGCCGATTTTGCGCACCCATGCGGCAAAAAACCGGGAGGCGGACCGGCGCATTTGGGTATTTCCGGAACCCTATCGCGATGCGATGCTGGAAGCCATACGCCAGCGTTACGCCCTGATTCCGTACATCTACACCGAACTTCGCAAAGCAGAAAAGCATGGTCTGTCCCTACTGCGCCCTATGTACATCGAGCATCCCACTGCGCAAGAGGCTTATACGCATCCCGGCCAATATTATTTTGGCGATCACATGATCGTCGCGCCCGTAACCCGCCCTGTGGATGTTAAAACATCCACTGCCGAGGCAGAGGTATGGCTGCCGCCCGGCGATTGGTTTGACAGCGCAACGGGCTGTATGGTTCAGGGGGATAGCCTTTATCGCCAATCCTACTTGATCGAGGACACTCCTGTCTTTGTAAAAGCAGGCGCTATTATACCCGGCCAACAGGATACAATGCGATTAAACAAGACGTCTTATGATCGCCTGACGATTGAGGTCTACCCGGGCGGCGATGGACAATATCGTCTTTACGAGGATGATGGATTGTCCACCCGCTACGCCCAAGGAGAATCCGCTTGGATAGAGCTGACGCACCGCATACGGAAACAGAAAAGGATCATTACCATCGGCAAAGCCCGCGGCACGTACAAAGGATTCAAATCGAACCGGAAAATGGTGGTTCGCGTCCACGGATGCGCTCCACCGACATCGGTGCGGATCGGCGGCAAGGTTGTTAGCTGGCGCTATGACGGGGAAAACGCCGTCGTCATCATTCCGTGCAATGCCGTGGACTTGAACGCCAAAACGGTGATCGAAGTCCGGTTGCCCGTGGATGCGCCTGCGATCTTTCATCAAGGGTGGAAGGTATTCATGAAACGGATGAAGCAGGTCGCCGCACTCGTGAACAGCGTGTCGCCGAATCCTCCTTTGCATCCGGAAGATCGGCTGGCAACCCGTATGGCTCAAACCGGGAACCGAATCGCACGGCGCCCGGAAACAGTTCAGAAAGAAATCAAGGCATTGTCCGCATCACAGGCTCGCCTATCTATCGTATTGCAGGAATACCGGGATATGTTTCGCGAAAAACGCCGTCCGGACTCGGCCGCTATTCTCGATCGCGCATTGGCCATTCTGTCCAAGTCCGATATGCCAGACGCTCTGCAATAGCCGAAAAACATAAAGATAAATATTAGGAACGCGGGGGAAGCGCCGCGCGCGGTCGCGCGGGAGCGGCCCGTTGTGCAGGGGCTGGGCGACGTGCCTGCTGCGCGGCCGGGGCCGGACGGGCCATGACCGGGGGCGCCATTACTTCCCGCGAACCCAGCGATTCGCCGCAACGCGCGCAACGATAATCATGCAATTCAGCATGCGGCAAAACCAGCAATAATTTTTCGCGCACCGGTTGAGCGCTTTTACAACGCGGACAATACAATTCACTGGCTCGTAGATCTTCAAATTGTTTCATGCGGCCATGGTACGATTATCGCGGGAAATGGCAAGTTTCTTGAACAGCATTGCGCGCCACACGTAAACGCAGTAGGATGCCGCTATGGAAAAAAATACGTTTACGTTTATTGGGGCGCTGATTGGGGCGCTGATAGCGCACGTTGCCCTCGCGCAAGAAAACGACGGCGACGAAGGACTAACCGGCACGCGCCTGGAACACCGCGCATGGGCCGATGCGCAATACACCGCCTGGAGCGAAACCCACAACGATTCAAAGCAATATTGGATAAAGCCCGGACTTCTGGCGGATCGCGCGTCTCGTACCATCACGCTTCTGGCCGAATCCACGGGCTTGACTCCCGACGATCCTATTGAATTCATTTTGATCTCCGACACCAGTGGGCACGACTACGAAGCGTTGGCGGTTTCGTATGCGCGCCCGAAAGACGTCCACGATGCCTTGACGTTTATCGGCGTGGATCCCGGTCAGCCCTTTAATCCCGCGAAACTGCGTTACCGGCCCAAAGGCGAACGAATCATGCTTTCACTGCAATGGGAAGACGATAGCGGTCAGCTTCATCAATGGAACGCAGAAGACTTGCTGTTTGATTATCGTTCACGGAAAGCCCTTCCGGTCGAAGGCTTTGTGTTTACCGGTTCGCAGTGGATAGACGACACCGAAGGAAAGCGCGTGTATGCGGCCGAACAACTCGGGCCGCAGTCTATTGTCTCGACCTACAACGAGCCCTCCACGGTGATGGACACGCCGCGCGATGTCCCACAAAGCGATGTGTATGGACACATCCGCCCGCACAAGGACCGTCAACCACCCGCCAACACGCAGATCACCGTAACATTGACGCCGGAGTTTCCCGCAGGAGAACAACGCGTCATGGATGTACGCCTCGAACTAGGCGTCTTGCAAAACGGGCAAACATCCATGACATTAACCGACCGCAATGGCGAGCCTCTTCACGAAGGCCATGAAGCGCAAAATGTGCTTGCCGCGCTTGGGCGGCTGGATTCTCCGGATAAAAATGTCTATGTGGAATTAGTTATGACGGATGCGGTTTCGCTGGGCGCGATTCGCGAGGCTCTGGCTCCGCTACAACCGGTGTTATACGCCGCGGACATGCCCATCGAACCCCCGCGCGACGGTCATTTATTTTACCGCTCTTTTTTCCCGAACGAAGATCATCGTTCACGCGAAAACCGGCCAAGTCAGGTGCTGGAATGGCACGTAACGCAGGAGCCGGACGGATTTAAAGGCGAGTTAATCCACGTCGAGGAAAACATAGAACGGGAGCCAGAGGATCCACGCTACGAAGAAACCACTTGGGACGCCTCCACTCCCGCCGCGCTGCAAGCCGCGCTGGAGGAAGCGCAGCATCGTCTTCCTGTCCTGCTTACGTTTGCGCCGTCCGACATGCTTTATGCGGATTTGATGTCGTTTCTAGCTCCTACGCTGGATACGCATAACACGCACTTTATTTTTCTCGACTGATCTTTGTAGACGAAAGGCGCATGGCTTTATACAGACTCATACAACGGGATGTTCCCAAGCCGCAGGAATGGCTTCTTGCGCCAGGCGCTTATTTGGTTGGCCGTGACGCTTCGTGCGACATCGTCATTGACCATTTGACGGTCTCCCGACGTCACGCGAAACTGGATGTGGACGCCCAACACGGCGTGCGTGTAACCGACCTTGGAAGCCGGAACGGTATTCGCATCAATCAACGGCGTTTGCGCAAACAGCAAGCGATTGCGTTTGCCGGAGATCAACTTTCGTTTGGTGATGTGCGTTTGCTTTTGCAACCGGCGGGACAGCCCCCGGCGCAGCCGGACGCCCAGACAAAAGGCGTGACGATCACGGAACGTCTCGCTCGGCACAGCCATATCAGCGGCATGCCCATAGAGGAAGCCTTGGCCAGTTTGTCTTTGTCCGATGGCACAGCCGCGCAAGCGTTCAAAGCGCTTTCCGAGCTGGCGGGTCTGTTAGCCACACACCAGCGGCTGGAAGATATGTTTAGCGAAGCGCTGGAGCGGCTGGCCCACATCATACCGGGACAGCGCTATGCCGTGCTTTTATCCGAACGCGACCCCGACCTGCTTGAAATCAACGCCACCTACCTTCTGGACCCGGACGATTCGCGATCTTTTGATATTTCGCGCACCATCCTCCGGGAAGTAGTCACAAAAAAACGCGCGGTTTACTTCAGCGATCTGGGCGGCGACCAACGTTTTACGTCCCAGGATTCCGTCGTGCTGCAAGGCATACGTTCCGCCATGGCGGTTCCCCTGGTGGATCAAGAACGGGTGCTTGGCATTCTGTATATTGACACCTCCGAATCCGGGGAACGTTACGATCCGCGCACACTTAAACTCGCCGCTACATGCGGCTACCTGCTGGCCGCAAAAATTACACAGCATCATTTATTGCACGAACAGCAATCCAAACAAGCCATGGAAGCTGAAATGTTGCTGGCCGCCCGCATGCAGCAGGACTTAATGCCGCTTGATCTGCCCGAAGCGCCCGGGTACACCTTCCATGCCCATTTAGCACAATCACGATTGGTAGGAGGCGATTTATACGACGTCGCGCACCTCCCGGACGGCCGTATGCTTTTTCTGGAAGCCGACGTGGCCGGCAAAGGCATGGGCGCTGCATTGCTGGCCTCGAATATTCTTTCCGCATTTCGTATTCTCCTCGGCTTTGCGTCGTTTGATGTGCTGGACGCCGTGCAACGCGCATCCAGACAGTTGCTTGAAACCAGCAAGCGCTCCGACTTTGCCACGTTGTTTATCGGCGTGCTGGATACCGCAAAAAACAGCGTCGAATACATCAACGCCGGTCACAATCCCCCTTTGTTCATGCCTTTCCAGGGAAACGCGCGCAACCTTGAATTCGGAGAAGTGCCTATGGGCGTGCTGGGAGATTTTACGTGGACACGACGCACGTTGACTTTAGCGCCGGGTGATCGTTTGCTGTTGTACACCGACGGCTTGCTGGACGCCGCCAACGAAGAAGGAAGGCTGTACGCGCATACCGGTCTGCTTCAGTTCGTGGCGCATCATAAAAACCTCCCCGCATCCGATTTCCTGCGCGAATTAATTGATGATATTCAACAGTTTATGGGAGAAGAATCACCTACGGATGATTTAACCGTGTTGCTTGTCGAGCGAAACAGGACCAATGCATAAATGAACGCCCTTACATTTTCCATTGTCATCGAAACCGAGAATCTGGCGTCGGGTGATTTCACCGACCTAATGGCTTGCCTGGAATCCCTGGAAAAACAAAAGCGCCCCATTACGGATGCCCATTCCGTGCTTATTCTGGATGCCGGTCGCGTGGATCCGGAAAAAACCAAACCACTAACCGAACGTTTCCCGTGGGTACAGTTTCATCTGCATGCCGAACCGGTGCATTATTATAAAGCTAAAATGGAAGGCGCTAAATTAACCGATGCCGATATTGTATTATTCGCGGACTCCGACATGGTATACGAACCCAACTGGCTAGGGGACATGGTGGAGCCGTTTGAGCGCGACGGTTCGGTGAAAATCACCTGTGGCTCCACGCGTGTGCGCTTAACGGGTCCCTATACACTGATGATGTCTCTTTTCTGGATGATCCGCACGCAACCCAACAAGCCCAGTATGGCCCCGGCTGGTGGGATGTACGGCAATAACTTTGCGGTGAGAAAAGGATGGTTCGATCAATACCCTATCCCGCACGCCTTGCCGTTGTATCGCAGGCACATTGCGGTGTATGTCCAGATGCTTCACGAGTCCGGTATAAAAATAACCAGCCAGCATACCGCGCGCGGGTATCACCGTCCACCGGATAGCCTGAAAGAATGGACCATGCGCATGTTGGTTCTAGGCCATGACATGGCCATGATTGCTGCCGTTCAGATCATACCCGGGGATGTGCGGCCGAGCTGGCATGTGCCATCGCGCTGGATGCTGTTACGTTCTCTGCTCAAGGGATTGCGCGCCCGATGCAGCCAGGCCTGGCGCGGATGGAAGCAATTACGCCTTGAAAACCCCAGCGTCATCCGCTGGCTGCCCGGCATGATTCCCATAGCCTTTGCGGGCCTGATTTTGCAAACGGTAGGCGGCATAATAACACTGGTTAAGCCAGGCGCGATGCTGGCGTGGATGAATCACTTCGAAAACCCGGACGGAGTCTCTTGAATCCGGCGGACTCCCATCCATTGGCGCCGCTGACGCGCTGTGACGCATGTGGAGCCGGATTATCCTCGGAACGACGCCCTCTCACGCGCCAGATACTGGATGCCGTGACCGATCCTCTCGCGAACCACATGCTGCGCAAGCGCATCCAACGCCACGAAAGGAAAACGAATTATCCGGCACAGGCCGAAACAATTCGCGCACGGAATCCCGGACTTTCATTGGATGGCATGGCTGTCGTCACCTATTTATTTAACCATATGCAGGGCGGGTCTCGCCTGGCTAATTATTATACATTTCGCGACAGCATGAAGTTGTGCGGTTTGCCTTTACTGGTCGTGGAGTTGGCGATTGGCCATGAGCAGCATGTCATTCAGCCGGACGGAGAAGAAGTGCTCCGCGTGCGGAGCCGCGATCTATTGTGGCATCGGGAACGCCTGATCAATATAGGCATTAAGCATGTATTGCAACAGGGCTTCAGCCAGGTGGTATGGGTTGACGCCGATTGTCTTTTTCTTGATCAAAAGCGCTGGCCTTGGCACGTCGCGGCGGCATTACGCAAGCATCCCGTATGCCAATGTTTCCGTTATGTTATCAGGGACGAAGCGCCAGGATGCCAGCCCCGGACCGGAGCATCCAGCGCTTATTTGTATAACACAAAAGGACGCACACGTTATCGTTTTTCCGGGCAAGGGACATCCTGCGGTTTTGTATGGGCCGCGCGCGCCGGGGTTTTGGAGCAAATACATTTGTATGATCATGCCTTGGTCGGGGGCGGTGACCGTCTGCATTTTCAAGCATCGCTTCCTCAAGATGCCGCGTGGGAAAAACGTTTTCTTCAGGGACGCACGTTTAATGCCCGACCTTGTCTTTCCTGCGGATACACACGCTCCGCGCCTGCCTATCGGGATCACGCAATGGCCTGGGCCCGCGCTTGGAACCAAGTCATGGAAGGCTCGCTGGGTTACGCCGAACTAACCATACGCGCTCTTTATCACGGCCAAGCAAGCAACAGGCATTACAATCTGCGCCTGCAAATACCCTTGCGCCACCAATACGACCCGGTCCAGGACCTAACGTTAAACGAAGACGGCTGTTACGAATGGGGATCCGACAAACCGGCTTTTCACGAGGATGTGCGAAAATATTTTGCCGCCCGCGAAGAAGTCCGTTAATCGCGACATCCATACAACAACGCTTCGACATGCGCCACACAGGACGCGGAAAGCGCGCCCGGGTTATAGCCCCCCTCGAGCACCGATACGACACGATTACCGCAATACACCTGCGCCAGATTCATCACCATCAGCGTCAGGTCATAATAATCCTGTTCCAACAACGTGAAATGGCCGATGGGATCGCTTGCATGGCCGTCAAAACCTGCTGATATAATGATTAAATCCGGCTTAAACAACTGCATCGCGTTTGCGAGATCCCGTTCGTAGGCGGGAAACAATTCCGCACGTCCGGCCCCTGCCGGAAAAGGAATGTTTAAGGTTGTACCTTTTCCTGCCGCGGCCCCGGTTTCCCCCGGCTCGCCGGTAAAAGGATACAAAGGGGATTGATGCGTGCTCATGTAGAACACAGATGGATCGTTGTAAAAAAGGTCCTGTGTACCGTTGCCGTGATGCACGTCCCAATCCACAATAAGCACGCGTTCCGCCCCGTGTATCCGCTGGGCATACCGTGCCGCCACGGCTACATTGTTAAACACACAAAAACCCATGCCACAGTCACGCGTCGCGTGATGACCGGGTGGGCGAACGACACAAAAAGCATTACGCGCTTCGCCTGTCATCACCGCATCCACCGCGCGTAATACCGACCCCACCGCATACAGCGCCACTTCATACGAACGCAGACAAACGGCGGTATCGCCGGTGCCCAACTGAGTGAGGCCCGCTTCGATTTCATGACGGGTTTGAAGCAGGTAAGCCGGATCATGGCACAGCAAAATCTCTTTTTCGGTGGCTTTACGCGCCGAGAGCGGCAACGTCATTTCCGTCAAATGCGCCTCGCGCAACCCGCGCATAATCGCGTCAAACCGCTCGCACGACTCCGGATGATTCCATCCCGGATCATGCTGCCTGCACACGGCTTCGGCTATAAGCGCGGTCGGCATTTATATGTTCTCCACAAGCCGAAATCCGAGAGCTTTCACACGCGCGTTTAAGGTTGCGCTGGCGTGGCGCAACGCGATCCGTGAAGCGGCCCATTCGCGACGCACGGGATAAGTCTGGCGCATGCGGGTAAAATGGCGACCCGTGGATGCCGGGTCATCGCTGACACCGGAACGAAAATGTGCGTCGTCCGCCCGGATGTCGTACACGCCCAACATTAAATCCAATAACACTTCCTGATCCAATCGCCCGCGCGTATCCACCTCACGCGCGACAGGCATGTCACGCTGCAAAGCCGTTTCCGGATTCCAGCGGGGCTGCACGCCCACGTGACGACAACAGGCTTCGTACACCATCGCCGTGCCGTTGATCCGGCCCTCCAGCGAATACCCGGCAATGTGCGGCGTTGCGATATCCACACGCGAAACAACTTCAGCCCGCACACGCGGCTCGTTTTCAAAGACATCCAGCGCCGCATGATCCACTTGTCCGCGATCCAACGCCAGCAGCAGCGCATCGGAATCCATAATTTCGCCTCGCGCCGCATTAATGAACCACGCGCCGGGTTTCATCTGCTCCAACGCCGCGGCTTTAATCATCTGACGCGTGGGATGAGGGCCGTCGTCCACCAACGGCACATGAAAAGTCACCACATCCGACACCGCGAGAACCTCCGCTAGCGGGCGGTACGCGGGATCGCATGTCACATCGTATTTCGGCGGATCATTTAAAAGCACAGTCATGCCCAAGGCCCGCGCTTTTTCCACTACACGCGATCCAATATGGCCTACACCAATCACGCCTAACGTCATGTTAGACAAAATACGGCCATGCTGTTCCGCCAATAAAAGCAAAGCTGTGACAACATATTCCGCCACACTATTGGCATTGCAGCCCGGCGCCGAAGTCCATGTTATACCCAACGACTCGACCTCCGGAATATGGATGTGATCCGTCCCCGCCACCGCGCTTCCGACAAAACGCACGCGCGACCCCTGCAAAAGCGAGCGATTGATTTTTGTTTTAGTACGCGTAATCAACACATCCGCGTCACGCACACTATCAGCCGTGATCTGCTCTTCAGGAATAGACACTACGCGGCCTAACGTGGAAAACGCTTCCTCGCCACTAAACACAGTCGAAGCACAAACGATATTCATACCGCTATCATAACGCCACCCGCGTGTTCCTGTCTAGATCACCGTGGACGACAACGACGTCCAAACCCGGTCGGGCCGCACGCGAGCGCAGCGGGGATCGTCTTCACGCAAACGAAGGGAACGGCGGTCCCCCGCAAACAATGCCGTGCGGCAACCGCAACGCGATGCGGTCCACACATCGTTGCGCATGTCGTTGCCGACATATAACACTTCGTCGGGCTTTATCCCGTCTTCACGCAACGGACCCAGCACGGCGTCAAATAAACGTCGCGAAGGTTTGCCTTCCCCAAGCCGGTAGGACCAGACCGTCAACGCTTCTTCAAATCCCAAATCCACCGTCGTCTGCCCGAAAAACGCCTCGAATAGCAGCGGGGTATAAAACTGGGCATTAGACACAATCCCTAATCGCAGGCCCCGTTGACGTAAAACGCGAATCAAGTCCAGCGCGCCGGGCATAGGCCATACAGGATTCACGCGACACTCATGAGCGATGGCATGCAAACGTACATCTTCCGGTTCATGGCTTAATACCGATTTCCACACGTCCAGAATATCCACTTCGGGATACGCCACGCCGCGCGCGCGCGCTTCCGCATGCTGTTGTTGAATAGCCGCTTTCAGATCAGTCGCGACGTCATCGGTTTCCGCCACGGTTCCGACATCGCCGGTGCCCGAAATGAACAACGTGCCATAGACATCAAACAACACACAACGAAGGCCCGGCAACGGATCGTGCCGAGGCTCCAACCCCGGGGGGATCGGCTCCATCGGACGGCTGGCGGACCGGATGTATTCCACATACTGTTTATGACGTTCCGGATCGTTCATGAGCGCAGCAGACAAAACCGTTCGGGTGACAAAAATTGATCCAGCACCTGTTCCGAAGGCACAAAATCCAACGGACCATGGTCCTGTTCATTAATCCGTTTATACAGCGACTTCAAACGGGCGCCATACCGGGGCAATCCATATTGTTTTCTTACGACCGCTTGATTGGCTTTAATCCGGTCTTTCGACCAGCCGCATAACCCGGGCGATGAAGGAATCATCGCGTCGGCCCCTTCCCGCGCCGCGCGGATAATTACCGCTTCCTGCAACGCTTCATCCAAACGACCAAACGCCACGCGATCCCCGGGGCACGCGGCATGCATAGCCCGTTCGATATCCCGTTCGCTTGCTTTGCGACCGAACGATTCATACGCATGCGTCATGGATGCGCGCATGGTTTCGCGCAAGCGGGCGCTATCCACCCAGTCTTGCGGGACCGTAACTTCGTCATACATATGATCCAACGCCAATCCGCTTTCTTTGAACTCGCTGGTGATATCCGGCAAGTCGCGCCCGATTAACGGTCGCCCGAACATCCACGGCTCCATATAAGCCAAACCAAATCCTTCCGCCACACTGGTGGTGATCAACGCTTCGGCACGGTGCATCAAGTCCACAAAATCCTGCGACAAACCCATTTCAAACTCCACGGACAACATCTGTTTTTGCGCAAATGTTTTCCAACGACGATACCGTTCCACTTCCCCGCGACTTTCGGGCGCGAGCGTAACACCAAACGTATGGTGTTGATCCACGGCTGCCCACAGAAGAAGTTCCCCGATGTTTTTGCGACGTATAGCGCGGGTTGGATACAG
>JGI12437J12857_1000159_pt1 | contig 10882 bp, 10 predicted proteins | sample HotLakmasection4_FD_12857 | JGI IMG/M metagenome (IMG submission 12857)
GGGGTGATACGTGTAGTGCCCGGTCAGTGTGTCGCCGACGCTGTCGGCGCCCGTGACATAGACGTCCGAAACAAAGGGGATCGGCAAATCCACGTACGGAATATCGTTGGTTCCCTGCCATTGTATGTAGGGATACGTGTATTCGCTATCATGACCGATGGACCATATCGTATCGAAATTCCAATCCACAAACGCAACCTGCTGAATCATCTCGGCGGTGGAGCGGCCCTCGGCCAGCGGGTCGGCAACGCCGGACGTTTGCTGATCGTAGTAGCAACGCGAGGGGTACGGAAGGGTGGAACTCGATGAACTACGGGATCCCAGTACGGCATGCGTATTCACCATCCCGTTCACCGTCCCGGCATTGTGCCCGAAGGAAATGGCGCTGAATGGCGAATAAATGCCGCGGTGGTAAGAGCCTATCAATCCGGCCACAGCGCTGTGACCGCTAACATCTCCGAGGTTGTAGGCGTGGGTCAACCCAACCGAGGCAGACCCGATGACCCCGCCCACCGAATTACTGCCGGTGACCGCGCCGTAGTTATAGCAGTAGTTCGCGCTACCCCCGTATCCGCTGGTAGACATGCTGGCCGCGACCCCGCCCACGGCTATTGCCCGAGGCGGTAACCGTTCCGTGATTGGCGGCATAATTGAGTGTGCTGTCGTAGGTAGAAGTCAACACCCCCCTACGGTGTTGCTTCCTTCCACCGACGCATAATTGATCAGGTAACTGCCACGACTGCGGTGGCCCATAATGCCCGCCACGGCGTCGCGCCCCTTCACACTCCCGTTCACCACGCATCGCTCAAGGGTAAACGAGGAATGGTAGGGCATGTTGCGACCGACCATGCCGGCCACATGATCCACACCTTCCACCTCCACATCTGCCGTGCAGTCGCGCAATATTCCATTAAACTGACCAAACAAGCCGCCGACATTATTTCCCGCACCGGTGATGGAACCCCAGACGTGGCAGGCACGCGACTCGGATCCGGACTCATAGAATCCTGCGATGGCCCCGACCGCATTACGGCCCACCACGGAGACGTTTGTCAGCGACAGTTCCCGCAACCACGAAGAACCCGCCATGTAGCCGAACAGGCCGACGTAGTCCTCATCGGGACGATCAACGGTGAGGTTGGTAATGGTGTTTGATTCGCCGCGATACGTGCCTGTGAACGGGTCCGCGTCCGTCCCGATGGGGACCCAGTTGGTGTAGGAGGAAAGATCAAGCGAGATGACTTGCAGGAAATGGCTGGTCAAGTGATCGCGCACGGCGTCAAGCTGTTCGGCGGTCTCAATCAGGTACGGATCGGCCGACGAACCGGTTCCACCCGCAAATTGTGCTTCTGCGCAACAAAGCAAAACACATATCCATGCCAGCGCTACCAAAATTCTATGTCGCAAAGCCATGGTCCACCTTCCCCTCCGACCAACTCCATGGAACACACCAGGAGCCTACCTCACGAAAAAGATTACACAGATTTATCGGAACGAGGGTATCAGGCTGTCTTGGCTTGTGTCATAAGGGATACCCCACCCACCCTGATACAGGGGCTGGCTTTCACAACCGGTCCTGCGCCTGCGCAACATCCTGGCGGGCGGGCATGACGTTTTGATACAAGAGGCATTGGTTGCGGCCACGGCTTTGGGCGGCATACATGGCGTTTTCCGCATAACTTAACATCGCTTGCGCCTGACCGCTGTGGTCGGGAAACCCTGCCACGCCTGCGCTAATCGTTATTTTTAATTGGGAGCTGCCCGCGTGTATGGTCATTTTTTTCACCCCCGCCACAATCCGTTGCGCCACAACCAACGCTTGCGGAGGCGCGCAATCCAGCACAAGCGCAAATTCCGCGTCGGCGCACCGCGCAATAATGTCTGTTTCACGCGTGTGATCAGACAGATAATCCGCCAGTTTTTTGAGAATTTCGCGCGAGGCTTGTTCGGTGTAATGGTCTTTATATTGAGCAAAATAATCAATGGAAAGATAGATCACCGACACCGGCAAATCATCTTTGCGCTGGCGCGCTACAAATTTTTGCATAGCCTTGCCCAGCCGGTCTCCGCGTAAAACCCCTGTCACCTCATCCAGTATGTCGGACGATTGCGCAGCCGTTTCTTCCTCCGAAACGCTGCCCGCGGGCTGTTCCCCCGCATATACAACCTTGGTCGCGCCATCAGTTAATGCAACTTGTAACGCCTGCTCCGCCGCTTGCAATAACTCTGCCGTGCGTGTCGCATCATCCGGATACGTCGCCACGCCGATCGCCAACGGCTTGCGCGTTGTCAACCCCTCGCCCGCGGGCAAGGCCATACGCGACAGAGTATCGGCGATGCGACGGGACCACGCCACGGATTGCGCGCGCGTCATACGGGCCAACACGCCATAACATAAACCGTGATACCGGTGTACGGCATCGGCCCGGCGCACCGATTGTTTTAACGCATCCCCCAAAGCCGATACCCAGAATTCGACGGCTTCGTCTCCATGCCGTTCGCGAAGACCTTCCAGATCAACCGGCTGTATCAAAGCCACAACAAAAGGCGGGGACGCTTGTTGAAACGCGCCGAATTCGCGCGCCACCAACAGGCGGAAGACATCTTCCGGCGATGCGGCTTCGATGTCCCCCACGTCTACTTGCCGGGCCAGCATATGGAACCGCATAAAACTCGCCACCAGCGTCAACACAGCAAAAGCCGCGCCTGTCGCCAGCAAAAAACCCAGTACGCGGCTGATGGTCGGATCGAGTTCCATATACGTGCTAACCGCGCGCCGCTATACAATGGTCGCGCCATTGGCCGCATCGAACAGGTGAATCTTGTTCATGTCCACGACCAGCGTTTGTTCCTGGTTGACTTTAGCTTTGTCATGCGCGTCCACGCGCGCAATGAAGTTGTTGTGCCCGGTATTCAGATAAATAAACACTTCCGCGCCCATTGGCTCGACTACTTCCACTTTGGCTTTAAGCTGGTGTTCCGGGTTGGGATTCGTCGCGTATACCACATCCTGCAAATCTTCAGGACGCACGCCAAATACCACGTCTTTGCCGACATAGGCGTTTGCTTTCGCGGAGGCACGGTCATCCAGGCGCAACGAAAACGTCGGCTCGACAAAATACAACCCGCCCGCTTGCTGTTCGACGCGGCCATTGAAGAAATTCATCGGCGGACTGCCAATAAAGCCGGCCACAAACTGATTCGCGGGCTGGTTATACAAATCCAACGGCGCCGCGACTTGCTGAATCAGGCCGTCTTTCATGACCACAATCCGGTCGCCCATCGTCATCGCTTCCACTTGATCGTGCGTGACGTAAATCATCGTGGAGGTCAAGCGCGTATGCAGCTTGCTGATTTCCGTGCGCATTTGCACGCGCATTTTGGCGTCAAGGTTGGATAGCGGTTCGTCGAATAGAAACGCTTTCGGCTTGCGCACAATCGCGCGCCCGACCGCTACGCGCTGACGTTGACCGCCGGACAGCTCCTTGGGTTTGCGTTCCAGCAATTCTTCAATGCCCAGAATTTCGGCTGCTTCGCGCACGCGGGCGTCAATTTCCGCTTTCGGATATTTGCGGAGTTTCAATCCGAACGCCATGTTTTTGTACACGGACATGTGCGGATAAAGCGCGTAGTTCTGGAACACCATCGCGATGTCGCGGTTTTTGGGCGGGACATCATTGATTTTCCGTCCGTCAATATAAATGCTTCCTTTGCTGATTTCCTCCAGCCCCGCGACCATGCGCAGGGTGGTGGATTTTCCGCAACCGGAAGGACCGACCAGCACCACAAATTCCTGGTCATCAATTTCGAGGTTGGCATCGTTTACCGCTACGACGTCACCGGGATAGATCTTGTAGACGTGCTCCAAGACTACTTTAGCCATGTTCCTGCTCCTGTTTTGCGTCCCTGTATATGAAAATGCAGAGACATGATTAGCTTTGCCTGCGCACGCATCACTGAACGCAGGATCATCTAAATAAATCCAACATGTGGAAGATGAGTGCGGTAAGGGTTCCAAAAACAGGATACGGCGTCAACCGCAAAAGGATTATCGGTTCGCCACGTTAAGCGCACAGCACGGAGCCTGCATTCAGTTCTTTCAGGAAACGGTGGATAGGCCAGATGCGCAATGGGCCGTCTTTTAGCTCGACGGAACCGGTATACACACCAAAACCCCGGGTAAGCACGCCTGCGGATATCAGTTGTTTGAGCGCCGCGCCATATTCTCTACGCCAGACCGGGGAGGCCTTTGTCTCGATCCCAATCGCGTTACGGCCGCGTGTCCAGACGAAATCAACCTCGGTCCCTGACGGCGTTCGCCAATAATGAAGCTGCCCCCCGAGATTCTGGTAAGCCATCCCGGCGCGTAGTTCGTGGAGCACCCACGTCTCAAAAAGAAAGCCACGCTCGGCGCTGTCCAGAGGCTCGCGCAAGCGACCTGCCAATGCCCGCGCCACTCCGGGATCGAAAAGATAGAACTTCGGACTCGCGACCTCCTTGATCTTTGCGCGCCGTCGCCAGGCAGGCAGCCAACAACCGATCAACGTATCCACCAGTGTCGCGAAATAGCCCTGCACCGTCGGCCGTGCGACGGCGGCATCGCGCGACAGCCCGGCCACATTTACGATCTGGCCATTCATCAAGGCAGCCACCTCCAGGAATCGGGCAAAGGACTCTAAATTACGGACCAGAGCTTCCTGTTGTATTTCCTCCCGAATATAGTTTCCGATGTACGCTTCCAGCACGTCCACGGCATATTCGGATTCTGTCTGTATTTGGGGGAGCAATCCATAACGTAACACCTGATCCACATCACAATCGTAATCCAACTCCTTCGCTGTAAGCGGAAAGAATGGACGATTGATGGCGCGACCTGCAAGTAGGTTTACATCCAATCGCTTGAGTTTTCGGGCACTGGAGCCGCTTAGGGCAAAAAAGTATCGCTTACCGTGTTCACTGATTAGCGCATGGACTTCATTCAGTAAGCCGGGGAATCGTTGTATTTCATCCACAACAATCCAACTCCCTTTTTCCCGGGCTTCGACCTGTTGGCGAAATGTCTCCGGTTGCCGGCTAAGGGACAATAGTGTTTGCGTGCGGAGTAAATCGAACCACAGTGCGTTCGGAAGGATTTGTCTCAACCACGTTGTTTTACCGGTTCCCCGCGGGCCAAATAAGAAAAAAGAATGGTTTGGTTTTTTAAGACATCGTGTATACATAGCCAGCATATTGACGGTAAATATGCTGGCAGTCAATGCAAATATTTCTAACAAGGCGGCTTGAGCCAAGCCGCCCTACCTTTCATCCCGCAGACCGTATTCGTTGAGCTTGCGGTGCAGGGTGCGCCGGCTGATGCCCAGTTGTTTGGCGGCCCGGGTACGATTGCCGCCTTCGGCGTCGAGGGCTTTGAGGATCAGATTCTTTTCAACCGATTCCAGCGATAAATCCGCGCCGGAAATCCGCACCGGGGACGTAGCGTCTCCGTCTTTACGGATATGCGCGGGGATATCGCGTAACGACAACCGGTTTTGCCGCGCCAACACCACCATGCGTTCCATGACATTGCGTAGTTCACGGATATTGCCCGGCCAGTCATAGGCCAGCAACGCATTCAGCGCGTCGGGCGTCAGGCCTTCTATGTCCTTGCTGTTTTCACGGGTGAATTCTTCAAGAAAATTTTGAGCCAGCAGCGGAATATCCTCTACCCGTTCGCGCAAAGGCGGCAACGTGATCGTCACGACATTTAGCCGGAAATACAAATCTTCGCGGAATGTTTTATCCTGCGTCATTTGTTTCAAGTCGCGATTCGTTGCGGCAATCAAACGGACATCCACATCCAACGTATCGCGTCCGCCCACGCGCTCGAACGTGCGCTGTTCGAGCACGCGCAGGATTTTCACTTGCACGCTGGCGTCAATTTCGCCGATTTCGTCCAAAAACAATGTGCCTCCATCCGCCATTTCAAAGCGGCCCGCGCGCCGTTCCACGGCCCCGGTAAACGCGCCTTTTTCGTGGCCGAATAATTCGCTTTCCAGCAGCGCCGCAGGCAACGAGGCGCAATGCACGGCCACAAAAGCGCCTTGCGCGCGCGGGCTTAACCGGTGTAGCGCCTGGGCGACCAGTTCCTTGCCTGTGCCGGTCTCGCCTTCAATTAACACATTAGCCCGCGCGGGCGCCACTTGCCGGATCATGTCAAAGACTTCGCGAATGGCCGGCGACTGGCCGATCATGTTTTCCATGCCGAATTTATCGTCAAGCTGCGCGCGTAAGGTCCGGTTTTCCTCTTCCATATCACGCGCGCGCAAAGCCCGCTTCAGCGTAAAGTCAAGCTGGTCAAGGTTCACGGGCTTAGTCAGGAAATCGTACGCGCCGCGCTTCATCGCGTCCACGGCGGTTTCAATGCTTCCGTATGCCGTCAGGAGAATGCACACCGGCTGCGGCGACCGCGCCAGCATGCGTTGCAACAACGTCAATCCGTCCATGCCGGGCATGCGCAAGTCGGTTAACACAATGTCTACAGGCTGTTCCGATAACAACTCCAGCGCGCGCGCGCCGTTTTCGGCAAGAACAATTTCATACGTGCGCCGCAATGCGCGCGCCAAGCCTTCGCGCGTTGTTTTTTCATCGTCTACAATCATCACCCGGGGTTTTTTCATGCTGATTCCTCTTTCTCCAGACCTATGTCCGGATGCGGCTTTAACAAGCGCACGCGACGATCGTCGTTAGGCAAATACAGCACAAACGTGGTGCCTTCGCCGGGGCGGCTGTCTACTTCGATTTCCCCTCCGTGTTCGCGCACAATGCGCTGCACAATCATCAACCCCAAACCGTTGCCTTCGGTTTTCGTGGTATGATACGGCGTAAAAATTTCGCCTAGATGATCGGGCTCGATGCCGGGGCCGGAATCTTTGAAAGCCGCCGCCACAAAACGCTCCGTGGTAAAAACCGTCACTTTCAGCATGCCGCCGTCGGACATGGCTTCCAGCGCGTTTTTTATAATGTTGAAAAAAGCCTGTTTGATTTGACCGTGATCCACGTTGATCGCGGGCACGTCGTCCGCGTATTCCTCTTCGATCAACACGCCGCGGTTTTTGATCTGTTGGCGCAAGACGCCGAGGGTTTCTTTCACAAGCACCCGGATATCGGCTGCTTCAAACTGCGGCTGCGTCGGCCGCACGGCGCGCAGGAATTGATGAATGATTTGGTCGAGGCGGTTTATTTCATTACGCGCCACATCCAGCAACTCGCCAAGATTTTCGCGTGACGCGTCGTCCGGTATTTCGCGCAACTCCCGTTCAATCAATTGCAAATGTATGTTTAACGCGTTTAGCGGATTGCCGATTTCGTGGGCGACACCTGCGGCTAGTAAGGTCAACGCATGCAATTTTTCCGATTCCACGTTGTGGGCTTGCGTTTCGCGTTCACGCGTTACATCGCGCAGGATCACCACCGCGCCTTCTTCGCCGGGCGAGGTCAGGGAAAGAGGGACCACGTAAAATTCGACAAAGCGGTGTTCGGGATAGGATAATTCGATCTCGCGCGTCATCAAGCGCGACCAATCCGCGTCATCCGGGCGCATAAGCAAATCCCATTCCACTTCGCGAAGATACCGGCGGATCGGCTGTCCTTCGGCGGATGTCATGTTTAGGCTCAACAGTTTTTCCGCACCGCGGTTGGCGTATTGGATACAGCCCGACTCATCCAACACAATAATGCCTTCCTGAATCGAGTGGAAAATCGTCTCCAACAAACCCTTTTCGCCTGCCAGCCGCGCAAAATGCGTTTGCAAACTGCCGGCATCCACCCGGTCCATCCGGTCAATTAACTTTTCTATAAACCCTTTTTTAATCGGCATAAGCGACATTATGACACAGCGCCGGCCATGCGTCAATATTGCGCATGCGATGGCGTTTTTTACTCCCCACGCTTACTCCTCCCTCTTACCCGCTTACCCTTACCCGGTTTCTTCACACCCGAGATCAACACACGTTCTGTCTTACTCGTTCGCGAGTACGTTTAAGGTGATCGGGTAAGTGTATCCGTTTAAGGGTGGGGTGAAGAATTCGATTAAGCGTCTGCGCAACCATTGGCGATTCTTACTCCCCACGCTTACTCCTCCCTCTTACCCGCTTACCCTTACCTCCATTTCTTCATCCCAAAATCAAATGGGACAAAGAAATAATGGCCTCTACGTCTATAGAGGGACTAGGTGATCCGCAAAAACGGACGCAGCCGGACCTGTCCTCCGGAGACCCCGCGAAGGAGGAAAGAGAGAAGAGGAAGACTCTGTTTGGGTCTCTTTTGGGGGCAAAATTTGTTTCTTCTTTGGATTCGTTTTGCCCTTGCCGTACCTAAAGGCTTAATGATTGTTGGGCTATTTATCGATATAGTACCAGAAATAGAATGGCATTGTGAATGCGTTGCCAAAGAAAAGAAGCGCGATCCACAGATTGCGTTTGGATCTCGGTAGTCGGGGGTTGAAGAAAGCGTGCCATGTGAAGGCAAGCAATATGATGAGGGGGCCAATTAAAGCAAAGAAGCTCCATACATCGCCTAAGTACGAATAGTAACCCTCGGTCGGTGATACGATGACTCGCACGTAATAGCTGTGAGCTATGATCATCAGGGGGAGAATCGATAAGAGACCCCAAAGTGTTGTTGTCAGTTTACTTTTCATTTTAGCCCAATGTGGCTGCGGCTGACCTTCAGACCGAGGCAAGCTTGCTTGACGGAGGGCTGTTAGGTCAAGCCGCTTGTTCTCCGGCGCCCTTTAGCGCGTACGCTCCGAGGGCTGGTTCGAGTCCCCTATCTGTAGACGTCTTTGCGGTGCCCGATTCGCAGCACGAGGACGTCTTGGCCAAGGATGGCGAAGATCACGCGATAGTCACCCACCCGGTACTTGCGCAACCCGGCAAATTCACCTTTGAGGGCAGGATACTTCTCTGGCTTCTTGGACAGATCATCTTCCAATTGATCCAGGATCCGCCGCGCTTCCGCTGAGCCCAGTTTCTTCAGGTCCCGTTTGACGGAGACCTTGTAGGTGATGTTATAGGCCAAGGGACTTCCTCATGTCCTTGCTGCTCACCACGGCATCCGAAGTATCCCGGAGGCGCTCCAGCGCAATCTGGAGATCTGCGTAGTCTTCCAGATAGGCCTCGATGGCCTTCTGAATGATAAAGGACTTCGTCCTCTCGGCCTCTTTGGCCACATTCTCGAGTTCCCCCGCAAGGGTGTCAGTCACACGTACGGATATTGTAGTCATACGTCATCTCCAGTAATCATTTGTATTACAACGTACACCCTCCGTCGTGATTATCCAACAACAATTTTTCGAAAGCTAGAGAAGAGAGAAGGGCGGCAGGAATTGCAACAATGGAATCGGAAGAGACAAAGAATATGGGGCGGTTCTTTCATCCAATTGAAAATGATGGAGAAAAGCCGTGAAGGAGGGATGAGGCTGTTCGGATGTGTGGGAGTGGGTATGGGAGTGTCGGAGTTCGAGAGCCGCGCACGCGCCAATTGGGAAGATCATAATCATAATCGTGCTCGTAATCGTAATCGCCAAGGTGATGTGCACTGGATTTTGTGGACAGCGGATTCTCTATAGATTTGTTATTTATGGTTTAGTGCTCCTATAGTCAAGCAGCCATGCTTGGCTCTTTACCCCCATGGGGGTAAAATTTTTCTTCGATTTGAACAGGGGTTTTATAGCCCAGCGAGGCATGTTTCCTGAAGCGGTTATAAAACACCTCAATGTATTCAAACACATGGCGTCTGAGTTCGGCGTTGTCATGGAATACATAACCTCGAATCGAGGACGTTTTATAACGTCCGTAAAATGATTCCATGGCCGCATTGTCGTAGCAATTGCCCTTGGCGCTCATGCTTTGCCGGATGGATACACTTCCCAATAATCGTTGGTATTCGAAGCAGGCATAGGTGCTGCCCCGGTCACTGTGATGAATCAGGCCCGAGTCCGGTGTCCCGCCCCGCGTCAAGACGGCGGTGTGCAACGCGTTGCACACCAAGGGTGCGTCATTGCTCATGGAAATATCCCATCCAATAATCCGCCGACTGAATAAATCCATTACCGTTGCCAGATAGCACCAGCCTTCCCGGGTCTTTATATACGTCGTATCGGCCACCCACACCTGGTCGGGCCCCGTTGGCGTTCCCTGTTCCTTCAGCACGTTCCGGCTATAGCCAAAATCATGATGGCTATTGGTGCTCAAGGGTTTAAAGCTTTTCTTCTGTATGCCCGCGATCCCCATTTCTTTCATCAGTCGAAGAGTGCGATCCCGGCCACAAGGCACCTTGTCATCCTTGAGATGCTCGTAAATGGGCCGGTGCCCATACCGACCTTTGGCTTTTTGGTGTACCGCGTGAATACGCTCTTTGTGCGAAGCATCCTTTTCGGCACGTATACTGGGTTTTCGATCTCGCCATGCATAATACCCGCTGTGGTTTATATCCAGGCACTCGCACATCTCGTTCACCGAAAATTCCGAACTGTTCGTGCGTATAAATTGATATTTCATTCGTCGTCCTTGCTGAAAAAACTGACCGTTTTTTTTAGAATCTGATTCATGCGTTGGGATTTAGCCAACTGCTTGCGCAGATCTTCGATTTCCGCGGCCATGGCTCGCGGGCTGCGCTCTCCCTCACGGGCACCGGAATCAAGCTCCTCAAGGTATTTATTCTTCCAGTCATACAGCAGCGAAGGATGGACCCCAAGCTGATCTGACAGTTCCGTGGCTCGCACTCCTTCCAGGATCAGCATGCGCGCCGCATCCTTTTTAAACTCAGCGCTAAATCGTCGTTTCTTCATTCCAGAATCCTCCTTCATAAAGAATCCCGTGTCCACTTTTTCCAGGACACATCA
>JGI12437J12857_1000188_pt1 | contig 10196 bp, 10 predicted proteins | sample HotLakmasection4_FD_12857 | JGI IMG/M metagenome (IMG submission 12857)
GGGTAGAGCAGCCACGGGTAGAGCAGCCACGGGTAGAGCAGCCACCCTCTATTCCCCCTCCAAATCCCCAACCTGCGACAGCCTCAGAGGATCCAGTACCTCCTGCTGGGGCAGAAACGGAGGGGATATCCGACGGTGAAGCAGGGGCTACTGCTGGTATGGCCGAAAGCCTAGAACAGGCAGGCCAGTTAACCACCCGCATTCGGCCCAATCCTATGGGGCGGGATATTCCTGACGTTGCCCCACAGCTGCAGGGGAGCAATACTATTGCAGTTCAACCTCTTCCCCTGGGATGTGCCGTAGAGAACTTATCGGCCCTGATGGCGGCGGTGCCTGCTGCTACCGTGCAGCTGCAAGTTTTAGTGGAGACAGATGGGCGTATCTCTGCGGCCTATGTTGTTCCAGGGCAGGGTAGCGGTAATGATGCGGTGGATTCGCTGGCGGCCTGCCTGGTGCAAGATCGGCTTTCCTTAATTCCGGCTTATGCGGGCGGTGCTCCCATCAGGACCGATGCCTTTATTCTGGAGACCCAGATCAATTTTTAGCCCTAACCGCTGTGGTAGGATAGAGGCTGCATAAAAACAATAGTGCGGTTTTGTGCGGGTGTGTTTTATGCGGGTGTAGTTTAGTGGTAAAACCTTAGCCTTCCAAGCTAATGATGGGGGTTCGATTCCCCCCACCCGCTTTCTGTATACTGACCTGTGGCTCAGCGTCAAAGTTCAGGGCGAAAAAAGTCCCCTGTGGCCAGCCTGGATTCACTGGTAGAATAAGGCTCTGTCCGATTATCGAGATCTCTATGCTTAAGCGTTCCCCTTTCGACAGTAACCAGATTATGCGGCGCACCGAAGATCTGATTCAGGCCGCTTCAAACCGTTATCGGATTACGGTGCAGGTTGCAAATCGGGCCCAGCGTCGTCGATTTGAAGACTTTGAAAACTACGAAGACCCGAAAATGAAGCCCGTGCTCAGGGCCATCATCGAGATGTCTGATGAGCTTACTCAGCCAGAAATTATTGGCGAATAGTCGCGAGTGAGTCATGGTAGCTTCCAGCCCTTCCCCTGGGCCTAACTTGCAGCGGTTTGTCAAGGAAGGCCAGGGCTGGCGTATCGGGTGGAATGGTGCTGCGCCGACTTACCAGGGGCTGCTGGGGGGGAATGGCTGGGCCTTAGAATTGACGACTACAGAGTTTCAAGATTTTTGTCGTTTGGCTCAGCGCCTGGCCCAGACCATGGCTACCATGGCTACAGAGTTGATGGATGAGGAGCGCATTGCCTGTGAGGCAGAGTCAGAGGCGGTCTGGGTTGAGGTAGAAGGATTTCCTCACACTTACTCTCTGCGTTTCATCTTGACCACAGGTCGACAATGTGAGGGGGCATGGCCGGCGACGGCGGTCCCAGAATTGTTGGCTGCAATCGGTGGCCTGACCTTGTTTTGAACGATGTGTCTCTCCTGGAGCCAAATCTCAGGCCAAATCCCAGTCGTATCCACAAGTTATCGGAGCAAAGGGGCTTTGCTTTGACGAGATGCCGATTTTAATTGGGAAGTTTTGAAATTGGATGCGATATCAGGCATCTCCCTCAGCCAAGAACCTTGAGATTTTTGGCTGAGAGGCCAGAAATCTGGTTTATGGCTAGAATTTTGGGAAAACTGAAGCCAGAATTGCAGTGATTCCCATGCTGGTTCAGTCCCTTGCCTTAACGGGTAAGGAGACGATTGTCAGCCAGGTCGCCCTCCCAGCGTTAGCAAATAAGCAATTACCATTGACCTGCACAGACTGGCCAGAGGGATTAATCTACTGCCTGATTTGGAGCCTGCTATGCATCTTCGGATAAAAAAGGACACCTACCTGAAAAAGCAGCTGAAGATGGCGGATCAGCTATCGGATGCCGATAAGGTTTTGGTCGCTGCAGATAAAACCTTTGATATTCAATACTACGTTGATGTGGGCAACCACTGGCAAATAGAGCTGACTAAGCCCGAGTTCGGCGACAACCAGCCTACGACCTGGTACGTTTATGAACCCGACGTAGAACTGAAAACCACGGTCACCCTGTCGGTGGTCAGCGATACGTTGTTCAAGCTGGAGCCTAAACTTTCTAGCACTCTACGCAGTCAGCAGAAGGTGTTTGTGGCCAATGGTACCGAATATGCACTGCTGGCCTATTTACCGGCAGCGGGCAATCACCTCAAAATTACTCTGGCAGGGGCTAACTTAGGGCCTGAACAACGTAATACCTGGTTCGTTTATAAGCCAGATGTAAAAGTCGCTGGCGACCGCCTGGAGCTGCGAATCGTGGGAGATACGCTGTTCAAGACCCAACCCAAACTGTCGAGCGAATTAGACGCGGGCGATAAGGTCTTTGTGAAGAAGGGAACGGTGTTTCAACTCAACTCTTACGGTGAGATTGAACGCAACCACATCAAAGTGTCCCTGGAGGGAGCATTCCTGGGTCCTAAACATCTCACCACCTGGTACGCTTACGTTCCCGATCTGGAAATCAACGGCAACACTCCCGGCAATCGCCCGAATGATACCGGTACCGGGTCTCAGCCAGCGAATCCGACAGATCCCGGCAAGCCTATGAAGTTTCCAGGCTTTGACGGTACCTACTATATGAACTACCCGATCATCTGGAAAACCTCCTACGGAGAGCGCGGGCATTTTACCTGGGGAGAAGCGACCCACGGGGGCACTCGCATTCCTGAAAGCCAAAGTGTCGTCTACGGTATTGTGCGGATAGCCAAAGCCCTGGAGGATATTCGTCACCTCTACGGCGGACGCTCCATCAGCATCAATTCCTGGTATCGCCCCCCTGCGATTAATCGAGCTGTGGGGGGTGCCCGCTACTCTCGCCATCTGCAGGGAGATGCAGTGGATTTCAATGTCGCCGGGGTGCATCCCCACGATGTGTACCAGCGGTTAGATGGCTGGTGGGGCAACCGTGGCGGTCTGGCCAGCTCGTCCGCATTCACCCACATCGACACCAGGGGCTACCGCGCCCGCTGGTCTTACGGCTATTAGACCAGGCCACACTATCGAGAATTTTCTTTGGCATCCTCTGATAGAAAGCAACTCCTGTGTTATTCTAGTTGAGCACGATTTTTGTGCCTCGGGGCGTAGCGCAGCTTGGTAGCGCACCACTTTGGGGTAGTGGGGGTCGTGGGTTCAAATCCCGCCGCTCCGATTGAGTTACAGGGCCGGGACCACCTTTAATTAGGAGGTCCCGGCCCTGTAGTATAGGCGTATCATGGCGCAAGTTGGCGTACTTAGATACCTGTTAGGGGGCATCTCCTCGGGGACACTGGCGGCCAGGCTTTTGAGAAGAAAATCATTCTCCAGGGCGGCGGTATCGCGCTTTATCTTCAAACTCATCTTGGAGGGTTCCCGCTTCAGCAGACTTACGCTGAGACGACGGAGCAAGGTAAAACCGCACCTCGGTCGTGGTTTTGTTCCGCAGGATCCGAGTGCTTAGCACCATTACCATCGTCGTTAAGTGCGATGTCCCTGAAATTGCACTGCGTTTCATTTCGATTGGTTTACACGTTCGATGCGTCGCCATTTCCTGCTCGTATCTCTCAGGGGCAAACCTGAATTTATGGGTGAGTAGCGTGGTGTTGAGTTTACGAGACCCACGGATTACCTGCCCCCGTAGGACGCACTGCGTTTGACCCACGCTACAGCGCCCCCGAATTTTTAGCACTGACAGAGCACTGGCTTTTAAGTGCTAAAGTTCACTTCGAGCCAGTACGCTCTTCTGCCTTCTACCTTCCGCTTCTGCCTTCCACCTCCTGCCTTTCCCTATGTCTGCAGTTGATATTTTGATCCTGTCCAATGGCCCCGGCGAACTGTCTACCTGGGTGCGTCCGGTGGTAAAAGCCCTGCGTCGTCGGCTTCCAGCTCATAACCAGGCCAGAATTTCTGTTGTGCTGTCGCCCTGTGCCAACGCCTCGGGCCGCGAGGCCGACATTGCCCGCAGCTTTCCGGAGGTCGATCGGGTGCAGGGGGTAGAGCATTTCTTTCCGTTTTTGCTGCTTGGTAAGACTGTAGAAGATTGGGACTGGCATCCCCAGGGGGTGGTCGTGTTTTTGGGGGGAGATCAGTTTTACCCCCTGGTGATTGGCAAGCGGCTCGGCTACCGCACGGTGATCTACGCCGAATGGGATGCCCGCTGGCACCGCTGGATTGACCGCTTCGCCTGCATGAAGCCTGGAATTGTAGATGCGGCCCCTCCCCAGTTTCGCCACAAATGCGACACCGTAGGCGATCTCATGGCCGATGTTGGGGCCGATGCCGAACTTTCCCAGGGCGTTCGAGATCAGCTGGGGCTGTTGCCTGAGGAAGCATTGATCGGCCTCATGCCCGGCTCCAAAAAAGATAAGCTCACCGTCGGCTTGCCCTTCTGCCTCGGTACCGCCGAAGCTATCCATAGGCTGTGGCCTAACGCTAAATTTGTGATTCCCGTTGCGCCACTGCTGTCGGTTCAGCAGCTAGCTCAATTTGCCGATAGGTCGCAAAATGCATCCATTCAACTTTTTCCAGGAGCCACCACCGCCACCCTGGAGGATGCCGATGCACCTGTGCCCCGGTTGCGAACCCCTGGGGGAGTGGAGGTGATGCTGTGGCAGCAAAATCCGGCCTATGACCTGATGAGTCAGTTTCGTCTTTGCGTCACCACCATTGGAGCGAACACCGCAGAACTCGGGTCTCTGGGAGTGCCTATGATGGTGCTGCTACCTACCCAAAAGCTAGACGTCATGAAAGCCTGGGATGGAATTCTGGGGCTGCTGGCCAACCTGCCGCTAGTGGGGAGTAGCTTTGCCAAGGGGATCAACGCCCTGGCCCTACGACACATTTATAAAAAAGGACGCCTGTTTGCCTGGCCTAACATCTGGGCGAAGCGCGAAATTGTGCCGGAACTCATCGGGCGACTGCATCCAGCCCAGGTGGCGAAACAGGTGGTGGACTATCTGGAGCATCCAGAAAGGTTGGTAGCGATCCAGCAAGACCTGCGTTCCGTGAGGGGCGAGTCGGGGGCTGCTGAGAAACTGGCCGATATGGTGATGCAGGAGCTGGAAGTGTTTGCCAAGGCCAAGTAACGTGGTGTACAGTCTTCATTCCTAAAAGAAGCTTTAGAACACAAACACCAGCTCAATTTCCCAATCGTTGCCCTGACGATTGATTTTGATGTCACGAATAAATTCCCGAAAGAAGAACCGTCGCTCTGACTCAGACAGGTCGAGCCAGAACTGAGGAATCGCCACCGCCTGGGAGAGTTCCTGCAGGTTAACCGGGGGCAGCTGAGCAATGTGCTGCTGCAGTTCTGCAATTTCGCCCCGCAGGTTGTAACGACGGAGATCAGCCGTTTCTTGATCCAGCACTCCCGTTTCTATCAGGGAGGGGAGCTGGGCCAGAGCGGCTTCTTTTTGGGCGATTTGAGCCTGAAAGAGTTCCGGTGAGGGCGGTCCCGCACTGGTTTCCCCTGGGATGGAAATTGAGTTCTGCAGACTGCTGACCGCCTGGGGAAGATACTGACAGATTTGAGTAATGATGCGCCGTAACGCCAGGTCGTAGGGAATTGCTTTGCACTTGGGGCGTTGGGGGCAATCTACCGGGCGCAGGTACAGGTAAACCTTGTCTTTTTTGTGGATGGTTGTTTTCGATATGGCTATGCGGGTGCCGCATTCTCCGCAGCTCACCAACCCGGCGAGGGACCGCAATGCCCCGGCAGTTCTGGGGGGGAGCTGGCTGTTACGGCGCAGAAGGCGATCGATTTGGGCGGCGGCATCCCGCGAAATAATGGCAGCGTGGGTGTCACGCATGACCTGCCCGTCGCCATACTGCAAATCACCCCGGTAGACAGGATGGGTGAGCCATCGCCGCCCGGTAGAGACAGAAATACGCTTGCCGAACCGGCGTTCTACAAACCGCACCGCTCCCCGCAGAGAACCGTACAGCAGAAATTCCTCCACAAAAGCGGTGACCACCGGGGCAGCCATGCGGTCGATAATGTAGCGCTCCTGACCGCGCCGGTACCCGTAGGGGGCCTTGCCGGGGGGAGGCAGGGTTTTGAGACGATTGCGGGCATGACCGGCCTTCAGTTGGCGGCTTCGCTGGCGGTTTTGAACCTCTCCGGCCAGCTGCAGCAGAGCGACTTTAGAAAGTGCCGCTCCTGAGGTTTGGGCACTGAGGGTCTGATCGGGGGCATTGGCATTCCAGGCAATAACCGCAGTGCCCTGGTGTTCTAACTCGGTGATGCATTGTCCCACTTCTTCCAGGGTGTTGCCCAGGGCATCAAACCCGGCCACCAGTAGAATATCTGCCGGGTCGGTACGGTTGTCTGTCAGGAGCTGCCGCAGTTGGGGGCGATAGCCTGGGCTGGAGGGGATGGCCTGATCAACATAGTGTTGATGCACGTTATCGTTGCTCAATTCCAAAAGGGCTTGAGCGTCTGACTCCTGATCCTGGTAGCAGTAGGCAATGACCCGCATGGATGGGTTAAAAGGTTGCTTTCAGAGATTCGCGAACTCTGACGGCCTGGGTGTCGTCTTCACTGGCCACCACGATCATTACTGTGGTGGAATTGGCATGATCCAGACAGACAAATAAGGCGGTAACGTCTGCAGAACGTCCGGCAACGCTGGTGGTATCCCCCGAGATATTTTCCATCCCTTCAGCTTCAAGGGCTGCTTCGCCCCGTCGTATGCAGTCGGCCACAGAAATTTCTGATTCGCGCCAGGAATAAAAAACTCCAGGGGGTTCGGCCAGGGCCACCATTGGAGTTGTCACACTAAGGCCGATAACAGCAAACATTGCGGATTTAAGACCACTGTTGATCATTTCCATAATTCCTATAAATTACGGGTTGCACCCTGCTGCCTCACAGTTGGGCTGGGCCAAACCGAACCAGCAGGGATAATACTACCGATAGAACAGCCTAACCTAACCGTAAGGCTGGATGCCAAAACCATCGCTGCCAATCAGGGCTGTACATGGCAAGATGGTTGGGTAAGGAATGGGGATGCAATAACGTGGGATAGCCGTCTCGGCTGTCCAAGAGCAGGCCAGATGCCTGCCCTACAAAATTTGGATGTTATAAAATCCTTATTCCCAAGCCAAGGTGATGTGAAGCAGAGGCGAGTTTATTGCAAATTACCTATTTGGGCACCAGTTCAGGCGTGCCGACCCGCTCCCGTAATGTATCCAGCGTAGCGTTGCGGCTACCCCAACGGGCTGAGGTCTGGCTGTTTGACTGCGGCGAAGGAACTCAACATCAATTTTTGCGCAGCGAGTTTAAGTCCAGCCAGATTCGCCGCATTTTTATCACCCATATGCATGGCGACCATATCTTTGGTCTGATGGGTTTGCTGGCCAGTTGCGGTCTGGCGGGCAACCGACAACAGCGCATCGATATTTACGGTCCTAAGCCCCTTAACGACTATTTACAAGCCAGCCGCCGCTACTCCCAGACGCACTTTTCTCTGCCGATTAAGGTTCACACCGTTGAACCAGGGTTGGTATTTGAAGATGAAGAATTTCGCGTGGTGTGTGAGCTACTAGAGCATCGAGTTCCTGCCTTCGGCTACCGGGTGGAGGAGCGCGATCGCACCGGTCGTTTTGACGTTAAACGGGCAAAGGCCATGGGCATTCCTGCCGGCCCCATTTACGGCCAACTCAAGCAGGGTAAGCGGGTCAAACTACCAGATGGTCGCATCATCAACGGCAACGACTTATGCGGCCCCACCCTGCCCGGTCGTAAGTTTGTGTACTGCACCGACACCATCTTCTGTGAGCGATCCATAGAACTGGCCCAGGGGGCAGATGTGCTCAGCCATGAGGCCACTTTCTCCCATCGGGATGCAGAACTGGCTTACCAGCGCCTGCACTCTACTTCAACCATGGCGGCTCAGGTGGCGCTGGCGGCTCAGGTTAAGCAGCTGATTATTACCCACTTCAGCCCCCGATACGCTCCCGGCAACGACATTGAGCTGAAGGATTTGCTGGCAGAAGCCAGGGCCATTTTCCCAGACACCATCATGGCCCACGACTTTATGACCTATGACATTGTCCGCCAGGAAGAGAAGACGCTGGTATCTTCAGCATCGTAGAGACCACGGGGGTCAGACCTTTTTTCGGCTCTAATGTCGTCTAATCGTCGATGAATTTCCCCTAAATGATGGCCATCGTCTACCGCCATCCGAGGGGTGGGCACATCGTAGTTGGGCCAGGTGTGCAGGTCATGGCAGGGGCAGGGAAACTTCATTGTGCCCAGGGTGGGTACGGCGACGGGCATCTCGCAGCGGGCGCAGGGGGTAACTTCCCATCCTGAGGTCATCATTTCGGCTACGGTTTGAGTTGTGCCTTTGAGGTAGCAACCTTCACCCCGGCTTTCCATAATGCGCTGCCAGCACTCCTCGAAAGATTGGCTATAGCCGTTCTTGTAATAAACCGGGCAGGGCAGGCACTCGTCGCGGTCACCAGCCAGCACCACCGGCTTACCCAACTGAAACCAGTGGGCTAAAAAACTTCGAATTTGCTCTTGGCTTGCCATAGAACCACTCCATGTGCGTCGTTGAATATGCCCAGCCTAGGGAAGGGTCCGCACATATCCGTGTAGTTAAATCCTAGCCCTTACAGGGGTAACCATCTTCCATTGAGGGTTATTCTTTGGGAAGTCTCAAGATTCCGTCGAGGGTGAGGGAGGAGGAAGGCTGGTGGGATGGGGAGATGGTGGGTGAGGGAGAATTGGCAGGGGGAAAAGAGGAATTAGGAGTCGTCTTCTGGAGCTATGAAAGTATGGCAGTCCCAATTAGCCGTAGATCAACGGCATAGCCTGCGACGACAAGATAGACCGGGTCAGCCACAGCCCCGACCTGACGGGTGAGATACCCCAGGCGGTCGCGGAACTTTCGTCCCAGGGGGTAAGCCGGTACCACTCCCCAGCCGGTTTCTTCAGAAACTAGAATCACGGTGCTGGAGGTTTGTCGCAGACTTTTCACCAGGGATGATACCGTTTGGAGCCACTCCTCATCGTCTTGGTCGAGCAGGTTCGCCAGCCAGGTGCCGAGGGAGTCGATGAGCAGGCAGTCCTGGGCGGTGGCGGATGCGATCGCGCCCACCAAATCCATCGGCACCTCCCGTAGCTGCCAATCTTCCGGTCGTCGCTGGCGATGCTGAGCAATCCTTGCCTGCCAGTCTTTATCGTCAGGGTCAATGGTAGATGTGGCAATGTAAGTCACCCGCTTATCCGATTGGGCAGCCAGCGCCTCGGCCCATTCGCTTTTGCCCGATCGGGCCGGACCAGTCACCAGAATAATTCGTGACTGTTCGCGGAAATCTGCCTTCAACTGCCCCGCCATTATTGAAAAGCCCCATGCCGCTGGGGCAATTGCTGGATGAAGGCATCCAGCTCATCCACCAGCCAGGCTTTTTCCACAGAGGTAAGAGAGGTGCCCAGCTTGTGGGTATTGACGCCTTCGATGAGGATAATAGATCGTACGGGCCTCCGATTTTGGGTATAAGCCGTCCGCAGCTCTACCCCAGACAAATCGGCGGAGTTTCCTTCGACTCTGCGGCTCCAGGTCAAGAGCTGCTGCTCCAACACAAAGCGTTGGGAGTCAATTTTCAACCTGGCTTCCCCAAACATACCGTTTAAGACACTCCCCACCATCCCCAGCCCTACAAACCAGAACGGCACTGAGAATAGCGCAAAGATAATGGGGGCACCGCTACTGATAGCGCCAAGGGTCCAGGCCAGGATGCCGCAGTTCCAGAGCAGAGCAAAAAAGCCAATGCCCAGAGTTTCGCTTCGCCACCCGATGGGTGGAATTTCTATTGAAAGCTCTGTACGACTTTTCTGGAGCTGCACCCGGCTCCCGGCAGGGCGACGGGGGGGAGATAGCGGTCCCTGCAGCCCCCGCGTCAGGGCTGACTCTGGTGGTTGGGTCAGTGCCCTCAGGGCAGCCTGAGCGGAAGGATAGCGATCTTCCACCAGAGGGTCGATCATCTGGTCAAGCCAGTTAGCAAAGGTATCGGCAACGGAAAGGTAGGGACGAAAGTCAATGCGCAGGCGCTTTTGGGGCAAATCTGCCGGAGATTGGTGGGTCAGCAAATACAGCAGCGTAGCCCCCAAACCATACAGATCCGTCGCTGGTACCGCCTGGCCCCGAAACTGCTCAGGGGCCATGTAGCCGTAGG
>JGI12437J12857_1000191_pt1 | contig 10115 bp, 9 predicted proteins | sample HotLakmasection4_FD_12857 | JGI IMG/M metagenome (IMG submission 12857)
TTGCTGTAACACGGTATTGAGCGAGGCATGGTGCAGGAAGCAGCGACCAAAGAGTTGGTCAAACGTCTGCTCAAGCTCTCGCTTGCGGTCAGCGGTGGGGGATTGGGGGTAGGTCTTTAACTGCTGATAGTACGACCAGAGCTGCTGTTGCATCTGCTCGATGTTCTGCCGTTGTTGGCTCGTGTTGCCCTGTAACCGACGCAGGGCGCGCTCGGCATGCACCCAACACAAGGCATGAACTAGCACATTGAACTGGGGTGCCCCGTCACTGAGAATCACCAGACGCTCATCCACCCCCTGCTCAATCACCCCTCCCAGTAAGGCCGCTTCGGTGACCCGACGAACCGCTTGGGGGCGGACAATCCCGAGGGCGGTGAGAACCGTCTGCCATTGCGCGGAGTCTTGAGCCAGCACTTGGCCCGAAAAGCTGAGCACCTGCCAATACTTCGCCGCCAACGGACACGATTGGAGATACTGCTGTGCATACTCATTGAGCACATAGCAGGGAGACTCACCCTGCAACGTCTCTAAAAAGCTCTGACGGCTCTTGCGCTCGGTGGTGCGAAAGTAGGTGAAGTAGGCATTGCCGATGACGGTGCAGTAGCCATTGTGGCCCTGGTGACGCGCTCCCGTGTCATCGGTGTGGACATAAGTCGCCGTCTCTAACCCCACCCGCAGCACCTGCTGCTGTTCGGCCTGAAAGGTCTCCTGGTTCTCGCACAACAGACGGTGCAATTGACCGGTTGAAATATCGATGCCCCACTCTCGCAATTGCTCATGAATCAACGGTTGGGACACCCGACATTGATAGTGCTGATACAGGATGTAGCCCACCAGCAACGGGCCGTAGTGGCCCTGACGATACTCCGGGGGCACCTTGCCCACCAGGGTGGTGCCATCCTCTCGCACATACTCCGCCAGGCGGAAGCGGATATTGTGCCGTTCCAGCTTTAACTCCTGCACATCGTAGTCTCGATACCCGTTGAATTTCGCCGTGGCGGGAATCTCCTCTGGCACGATGATCCGTTCCTCATGGATCTCAAAACCCAACTTTTTACTCCGCTTCGCCGAGCCCGGGCGCTTTTTCTGCCCCTCACCCTCAGAGGCCGGGGGGGCGTCGTTCAGCCGACTGGCACCCAGCTTGGGTTTCCCCTTCAGCTTCTTTTGCGCTCTGACCTCGGCCTCCAACTGCTCGATGCGCTCTTGCTGCTGCTGCAATCGCTTTTCCAGNGNCTCAATGGTCTGTTGCTGAGCTTGAATCGTTTGTTGCTGGGCTCGGACCACATCAGCCCACTGCTCCACTCCATCAGGGAGTGTGTGGGATTGCAGGAAGGGGATCTCGGGGAGTGAACTCATTTCTCTGTTAGACCAGATTTTTCCCCTCTTGGCAACCCCGGGGTACCCTAGCTTTACCAGCCAATATTGAGAAGTTGCCATTTCTATCTGCAATATCATTGACGACTTGCGCTATTTCTAAGGGTTTTCTAGGCAAAGAAAGTAAACCTGTAAACTCAAGCAAGTCCTTCAGAGTTTTAATTTTCTTGCCCATAGTATTTCTCGCAGTTGTTTTTATTCAATGTATACACAGTATTCCCGCTAAAACCGGAAGATCTCACATAACTCAACCGAAAAAATACTTAAGCCTTATCCTATATAAGGGGCACCTTCACAAAAAGCACTGCATTTTAGTCATACCCCTGCTACTGAGTATAAATACTTATGCAATAGTTGCAATAGTTCTCATATCCCCTTGTTTTCAGGTCTAAACACTCATGAAGACAAAAAACAACGCTTATAGGCGATTCTGAAAGGACACTATAGGTAGAGTATGTAATCTAGAATTATTGCATTTATCACACTATATGTAGGGATTTTTAATTGGACTCTGCCTATGAGAGTGGTTCGAAAAGAAATTGTGATAACTATAAGGTTGGTTGGTGAATGGCTGAAACCTATACAGAGCAACACTTTGAGTCTTCGCCTTAATCTCACCATGTAACTAGCCCCACCACTAAATCTAGTCGTGAGTCAGCTTCCTGGGCTGCGTCCTAAAATGTAGAGACGGTGCCTGATTCAGGCAATGTGCCCAACCTGCCTAGAGGAACTTTCGATGGATGCGATCACCACCAAACAGGCCCAACAAGACTTAGACGGGTTGATTGAGCGCGTCATCTCTGATACCCAACCCACCATTATTTGTAACGATCAGGGCGATCGCGTAGTCGTTATGCCCCTGGATGAGTTCAACGCCTGGAAAGAAACCCTTTACCTGCTATCTAATCCAGCCAATGCAGTCCATCTTTTAGGTTCGATTCAGGCTGCAAAAGCCGGGGAAGTTACGGCCCATGATTTGATTGAAGAATGAAGCTGGGGGTTGTCGGGTTCTGCTAACGCGCCACCCAACCTACAGATCTATAAATCCGGGCTTTGCCACAGTTAAGGTATTCTGGCACCAGCAACAGGCACCCGGTCCCTTTGCAGCCCACGATAAGAATTCACACACTGGCCGATAACGAAGCCAATGGATAGGGTTGAATCAGCACCTCGGCAGCAATCTGGCAATCTTGATGTAGCCGTCGAATCATCTCTAAGGAGAGCGGCTGTTGACGACTGAGCACTTGATTAACCTGTGCTTCGCTGCCAATGGCGGGCACGAGCGCGGTTGGTTCCAGTCCACGGCTGTCCAAATAAAACTGAATCGCTGCGATGGGATCGGGCAGATCAATCGGAAAATGTTCCCGTTCGTAAGCCTCAACCAGGGTGGAGAGCACATCCAGACGATTTGCTGAAACTGTCCCTGGCTGCGCCTCCAGCAGTGACTCAATTTCCGCTAAGGCAGTTTCATAGTCTGCTTCAGTTCTAATGGGATGCAGATCGAGCATATAGAACCTCAAATGATGCTTGCGTCTACTTTGTCGTACTCTTGATGAGTGCCAATGAAGCGAATGAACAAAATGCCGATGTCGTATCGCACATGCACACTTAGTAGAGTACGGCGGGCAATGATTCTCATGAATATTCTGTGCTCGTTCCAGTCATCTTAATCTAATGCAGCCATGACAAGCAGAGGGTCTTGTTTTAGGAGATCTCTAGCAAAATCGGCGTTGAGCAACTGGGCACTGACCTTGAGGTAGAAGAGTTAGCCGCCTAGCACCCCAGGGACCAAGTGCCCTGTCCACGGTTCAGGTATTCTGGCACCAGCAACAGGCACCCGGTCCCTTTGCAGCCCTAACACTCAATCTAGTCGTGAGTCAGCTTCCTGGGCTACGTCCTAAAATGTAGAGACGGTGCCTGATTCAGACAATGTGCCCAACCTGCCTATCTGTGGTTCCAGGCAACAGACAAAAAGTTATTGAAGAAGATACTTAAATCGATATCGACGGATGGCGAAACTCTACTATCGCGGTATGGCAGAGCAAAACGGTAAGCCAAGGATAGGACGAAGTGCTCGGCTGCTGGGAATAAGACCCAATGTTGATATCGATATTGAGCAGGTCCCCTCTGGCTGGATCAATGAGCAAGGCTATTTGAAACCAGCAGCCGAGCGCAAGACCGCAGGGAACCTTGCAGCAGTAGCCATAAAAAATACGAAAGGCATGTCGGTTTCTCTTTCGATAGAAGGCTTACCAGCATTCCGCAAGCCCCCTGCATTTGGCGGTACAGGTCGCGATCCCCTTTGGCGGATTGATGACAGCGAGATTACGGGTGATTTGGAAGCCGTTCAAGATAGTCCTACCCATGTCAGCATTCTGCCTAGGGTTACAATGCTCTTAGAGAAATACGAAGCAGCACTGGCCCGTACTCAGAACGATTGGGAAAGAGTCGAATAGCCTACCCCTACACCTGGAGCCTGTTCCGATGGCATGGATATTTAGTCTGGCAGCCGAATGCGGTTCAGATGAAAACAATGCAAAGCTATTTGCTCAGTATTTTGAGGAGATGACCTGGACACTCTCCAATGGACACCAGTGCCAATGCCGAGCGGATATTTTTCAAGACGTTGATGAGAACTGGTGGTGTCGGGTCTACCCCAATAATGTGAGTGCAATTGGAATTGAGTCTCCTGAAAGTGCTTACTTAATGACAGAATTAGGAATTCTCTTCTACCAATATCTACGCACTGCTCCAGAATTTCGATATGCGCTGGTTGGGGTTGAAGTAGATGAATTCAGAACTTACAGCGAGTTATTGGAAGATGCCTCAGCATTTACTATTCCAGGCTTAGTGTTAGCTACCGAAGTTGGGGAAAAAGTAAATTTATCTTCAGCTTATCGCCCCTTCTGTCCGGGTTATGTTTGGCTACCTTATGAGGGAGAAATTTATAATCCACTTATGGCATCTCCAAGCTTGAAGAACAAGCTGAACGAATTGCTGTGGGCAAGTTAATTTATTCGTCAGATGTTTTTACATATCGTTCTTGACATGGTGATCTCTCATTTGATGGGATTTAACCCAAATTGGTGAACCCTGATAGTGTGCCGCTTTCCCCTGCTTCACCATGCCTCGTCGCCCCCACCCCGATTCAGAAGAAGCCCTCGAAAACGCCGTTCTCAGCCAAATCTTCGACCAACTCTTAGGCTGGGAACCCGTTGTGGCCTATAGCGAAACGCTCGGCCCAGACGGCACCCTGGGCCGCGATAGCTGGGATGAAGTCGTCCTTACCCGCTACCTGCGGGACGCCCTGCAGCGCTTCAACCCCGATGCCCCAGCCGAGGCCATCAACCTGGCCCTGGAAGATCTGACCCGCGATCTCAGCACCCTTACCCTGGCCAGTGCCAACCGCGAAATTTACGACCTGCTCAAAAAAGGGGTGCGGGTCACCTTCCGCGACAACAACTACGAACAGCAGGTGCAGACCCTGCAGGTCATCGACTGGCGCAACTGCTCACAATGCAAGCAACGCAAGGGTTTGATATTCGGTGCAGACCCTGCAGGTCATCGACTGGCGCAACCCCAACCACAACCACTTTCTGATGGTGTCGCAACTGTGGGTCTCCGGCGAGTACGGCAACAAACGGGCCGACCTGGTGGGGTTCGTCAACGGGCTGCCCCTGGTGTTCATTGAACTCAAGGCCCATCATCGCAGGCTAGAGCTGGCCTACAAGAACAACCTGTCAGACTACAAAACCACCATTCCCAAGCTGTTCTGGTACAACGCCTTCATCCTCCTCTCCAACGGCAGTAAAAGCTGCATCGGCACCATTACCGCTACCTGGGAGCACTTCAGCGAGTGGAAGAAAATCTGTGATGAGAACGAAGAGGGCATTATCTCCCTCGATACCATCGTGCAGGGCACCTGCGACAAACCCCGCCTGCTTGACCTGGTGGAAAATTTCACCGTCTTCTTCACCACCCAAGGCACCACCGCCAAAATTCTGGCCAAGAATCACCAGTTCCTGGGGGTTAACAATGCCATTGGCTCGGTGCAGCAAATTCAGCACAACCAGGGGCGGTTGGGGGTGTTCTGGCATACCCAGGGATCTGGCAAATCCTTTTCCATGGTGTTCCTTTCCCAGAAGATTTTGCGCAAGCTCCCAGGCAACTGGACTTTCCTCATCATCACCGACCGGGAAGACCTGGACGACCAAATCTACAAAAATTTCGCCTATGCTGAGGCCGTTACCGAGCCAGAACAGAACGTGCGGGCCAGAAACGCCGAGCATCTGAAAGCACTGCTCCAGGGCGACCACCGCTACATCTTCACCCTGATTCAGAAATTCCGCACCGAGAAGGGCGAGACCTACCCCAAACTCTCTGACCGTGACGACATCATTGTGATTGCTGACGAAGCCCACCGCAGTCAGTACGATACCTATGCCCTCAATATGCGCAACGGGCTACCCAATGCCGCCTTTATAGGCTTTACCGGCACTCCCCTGCTGGCTGGAGAAGAACGCACAAGGGAAGTATTTGGCGATTACGTCAGCATCTACAACTTCCGCCAGTCTGTAGAAGATGGGGCCACCGTGCCCCTCTACTACGAAAACCGCATCCCAGAGCTGCAGCTCACCAACACCGAACTCAACGAAGACATGCAGCGCATCATCGAAGCCGCCACCCTCGATGAAGACCAGGAGCGCGACCTGGAGCGGCAGTGCTCCCGCGAATATCAGCTCATTGTGCGGGATGACCGCCTGGAAAAAATCGCTGAAGACCTGGTGCAGCACTTCCTGGGGCGAGTGACCAAACTGGATGACCAGGGCAAGGCCACTAAGGCCATGATGGTGGCCATCGACCGGTTTACAGCGGTGAAGATGTACGACAAAGTTCAAAAATACTGGGCACAGGAGCTAGACCGCCTCAAAGCTCTGCTCACCCCAGACCTGAACGAGCTGGAGCAACGGCGACTGATGCGGCGCATTCAGTACATGGAAGAAACGGACATGGCGGTGGTGGTGTCGTCTTCCCAGGGGGAAATTGAAGACTTCCAGAAGAAGGGGTTAGACATTGCCACCCACCGCAGACGCCTGGTGAGTGAAACCCCCGGTTTAGATGAGCAGTTCAAAGACCCCCAGAACCCCCTACGGATTGTGTTTGTCTGCGCCATGTGGATAACAGGATTTGATGTGCCCAGTTGTGCCACCATCTACCTCGACAAGCCCATGCGCAACCACACCCTGATGCAGACCATCGCCAGGGCGAATCGGGTGTTTTTGCTCAAGCTCAGCGGCCTGATTGTGGACTACATCGGCGTCTTCCGTAACCTGCAGGAAGCCCTGGCCATTTATGGTTCCGCCTCGGGAGGGGGCGTCGAAGCAGGGGATACCCCCGTTAAAGATAAATCTGCCCTGGTAGACCAGCTGCGGGGAGCGGTGGCGGAAGCAGTGGCCTACGCCAAAGCCCGAGGGGTAGACTTCGACAAAATCCATACCACCCAGAACAGCCTCGTCCGTACCCGCCTCTGGGATGAAGCGGTGGATGCCATGCTGGAAAGCGACGAAACCAGGCGCACCTTCTTTGCCCTGGTGGGGTATGTGTGCCGCCTCTACGATGCGGTTTGCCCCGATGTGCGGGTTAACGAATTCACCCTGACTCGGGCCTACCTGGAACGGTTGGTGACCAAAATCCAGATTGATACCCAATCCATTGACCCCACCGATGGGGTAGATGAGGTCATGGGCCAGGTGTCAGACCTGCTGGATGAGTCTATTCAAACGGAAGACTTTGTGACTTTGGGGGGCAGCCCTCGGGCTGGGGAAGGGGAAGGGCGCTACATCATCCGCGAATCCCCCGCCGTTGACCTGAACCAGCTCGACTTCGAGGCCCTGGCGGAACAGTTCAACAAAGGATACAAACGCACGGAAGCGGAAAAGCTCAAAGGCAGAATTAACGCCAAACTCAATACGATGGTGCGGCTCAACCGTACCCGCATGGACTACCTGGAAAAATTTCAGCAGATGATTGAGAAATACAACCAGGGATCCCACAACGTTGAGGCCCTATTTCGAGAGTTGATTCAGTTTGCCCAGGACCTGAAGGAAGAAGACAAACGGGCGATGGCCGAACAGTTGAGTGAGGAAGAGCTGGCAGTCTTTGACCTGTTGACCAAGCCAGAAATAAACCTCACCCCCGCTGAGAAGGATGAGGTTAAGGGCCTGGCCCGAGAGCTGCTGACTCGGCTTAAGCAGGAAAAGCTGGTGCTCGACTGGCGCAAGCGGCAGCAGTCTAAGGCAGCGGTACAGGTGACGATTCGCCAGATCCTCGACCAACTCCCGGAACGTTACTCCGATGAGCAGTACTGGGATAAATGCCAGGAGGTGTACCAGCACATTTATGAGTCGTACTACGGGGAAGGGCGCAGTATTTACGACAGTGCGGGGTGATATGGTCTGTTGGTCTAAAACTGGTCCAGGCAAATTTGCCTGGGCCAGTTTTCCATTGCTTATGCGGATGAAAGGACTTGAACCTTCACGTCACGAGGACACTAGAACCTAAATCTAGCGCGTCTACCAATTCCGCCACATCCGCATGTGTCAGCTTTCGAGTTTAGCAAATAAATGGCGGCTTTGGCATGAATCTGCAGATTTCCCCGCCGGGAGAAATCTTGGCGATAGCAGTTTACCGCATTCTTTCGGCCACGACAGGGGAACGATCTACCCCAGGTCTGGGATTGCCGTTGGCATCAAGGTATCCCAGGTCTTGTAAAAATGCCTCAAGGGCAGCGGGGAAGTTTTCGTACTCTTCAATGACGTTGCCGTCTTTGTCGTAGATTTGTAGCCCCCAGTCGTCGTCCCGCTCGTACTGGGATAGCATCAAGTCCCAACCTTCGCGGTACTGGCCGAGGCGAATTTTTTGGGCTACGTACCCCGCCAGTAAGCCGTTGATTTCATAGCCATCTTCCTGCCGCTGTTCCATGCTTTGATACATATCCCAGGCAGTGGCTTCCAGCCGTGGCAAAAATTGATTGGTGGTGTCAATATAGGCCCCATCTTGAAAGGTCAGAATTACGCTGGGGGGGTAAGACCCGGCATAGGAGCTGAAGGTGTAGAAAAAGGCATTATCCAGGGTGACAAATTCCATCAGCCCATCCCCATCCAGGTCCTCGAACCGGCCCCCACCGCCATCTAGATAGTCAAAATAGATCGGCTTAAACTGGTTATTTTGCCAGGTGTAGGTGGTAATGGCCATGCAGCAGTGGGCACCGCCCGTATAGGCCTGCAGCAGTACTTCGGGAATGCCATCGCTGTCGAGGTCGTTGAGATCAACACTGCCGAACATAAACACTGTTTCAGTGATAGATGTCTGGAGTTCGCCGTCATAGTACAGGTCAAGCTGCAGGTTGTCTGCCTGCAGGTCAGCCTCAAAGTCAATGGGTTGGTAACTGGCCACAACCTTCACCGGCCCCTGGGACAGCTCTTTGTTCTCAAAAGCGCCCATCTCAGAGTCTAGTTCCAGTGAGATTTGGGGCTCAGACTGGGCCAAGGCCGGGGAGGCGATCGCCATTAGCCCGGCTAGCAATGCACTGCTCAGTAGTCCTTTCATCGTTTTCTCCCGCGAACACAATTGATGCCTGATAGAAGGGGGTGTTACCAGCGTCGCCAGTGACGCTTCCCAATTACAAAAATTCCCACGATAGTGCCCACCAGTTGGGGATAGCCCACCGACACCAAAAAGCTGGGAATCGGCAGAAACTCTTTCAAAAACAGCACCAGAACAATACAGGGCACTAGCGCCCAAAGGGTTCCTGTATCGATATAGAGATTCGCAAACAGACGCTCTAAAATGACGATTCCCAGCGCCCCAATTCCAAACCCTGCCCCTAGGGGCAGCACCAGCATCACCAGTCGCAAAAAGGGCAGTAGGGGGCCAGCCAGACCCTGAATTAAAATCCCAAACGCCTGGGCCAGCAGCAAATCTGCCGCTGTCGCCAGCAAGACGGCCAGACCCGCCACCTGCAGCAGACTGGCCCAGGGGAGAGATTTTAGCCGCCAGAAGGGATTTCGCATAACGCTGGGATCGGGTTTGCCCTGTTATTATTACGCCGATTGTCAAGATTTTCTGCTTGTTTAGTGCAGTTCGTCAGGTGTCTCCATGCAAGAAACCATTGCCATTTCCGATGTCATGCTGCTGGGCCACTGTCTGGTAGGGTTAGTGGCCGCCCAGATTGCTCAACGCAAGGGCTACGATCTGGGCCGATGGATAATCTGGGGCACCATCGGTGGTACCGCTGCCCTGGTGGATGTGTTAAGACGACCATAGCCAGATTTTATGGAGGGGCATGGGGAAGTCTTTAGCACAGCGTTTCAGTCAATGGCTGCCAGATCTCGATCGTCGCGTTTGGATTTTGGCCGGAGGACGACTCCTCTCTCAAATCGGTATCGGGTTCACGCTGTTCTACGCACCAATTTTTTTCGTCAACCAGGTAGGGCTATCGGCTACCCAGGTGGGGCTGGGCATTGGCCTGGGGTCCGTTTCGGGCATGGGGGGACGATTGCTGGGCGGTTCCCTGGCCGATTCTCCCCACTGGGGGCGGCGCAAAACTCTGCTGTGGTCAGCGCTGATTTCGGCGCTGGCAGATGGCGTTTTGGTGCTGGCCTATGGTTTTCCGCTTTTTGTGGTGGGCAATTTACTGATGGGCTTCGGGGTGGGGCTGTACTGGCCCGCTACGGAGGCGG
>JGI12437J12857_1000193_pt1 | contig 10055 bp, 9 predicted proteins | sample HotLakmasection4_FD_12857 | JGI IMG/M metagenome (IMG submission 12857)
AAGGCTTGCGTATAATACGCGTGGGCTTCGGACGTGGCATGCTGCGCGTCGAGTGTATCGTCTTTATGGCGGGCAAACCGCGACCAGATTCGGCTGGCTTCCACGGGAAGTTGGTCGTTTCTAATCAACGCATTCAAGCGGCTCCACGTTGGATGACAGGGGAATTTGCGCGTGGCCGGGGAAAACCACGCCAGATGCGTATGCCGGGCCAAAGCACGGTAGAAAACCGTGGTGCCGCTACGAGGCATCCCGATGATAAACAAAGGTTTATAAATAGGCACAGCGTTTGATGTCATCGAGGGAATGATGCCACGATTGCTTGCGTAAAGCCAATCGGAATATCGGAAGCAGACAAGTAAAAAACACTTGTAAACAACGGGAAACAGGGGCATATTTTTGCTTTTGGGCACGGTGCCAAAGGTCGAGATCGCAAATGATCTCAGAAATCAGGAGGAGAAAGTATATGAGTATGACTAAGTCGCAGGTTCTGTCCACGTTGGCGGAACGCTCAGGTTTGCAGAAAAAAGAAGTGCAAGCGTTGCTGGATGAACTCGCAAAACTGGCGTATGCGGAAGCCGGCAATGGCTTTGCGATTCCCGGTCTTGGTAAATTGGTGAAAGTACACCGTGCCGCGCGCATGGGGCGTAATCCCGCGACGGGCGAATCTATTCAGATTCCGGCCAAGTCCGCCGTGAAATTCCGTCTTTCCAAAGCGTGCAAAGAAGCGGTTCTCGGCGCGTAATACGAACGGAATGGTTTTATGAAACGCCTCTTCAACGCACCACGTTGGAGAGGCGTTTTTTCTAAGGTTTAGGTGTCTATGCTTCCTCCCGATTATCATACGCATACGCTTTTATGTAAGCACGCTTCCGGTCGCCCCGTGGATTATGCGCGTGCCGCGGAAGCGCGCGGGCATACAGCCATCGCGTGTACCGATCACAATCCTGTGTATGACCCGTTTCTGCCGTCGGTGCGCATGACGCCCGATCAATTTGAACTTTATATGGAATGGGTGGACGAAGCGCGGTCGGCTGTATCCATCCCTGTGTTATTAGGCATCGAAGCCGACTGGTATGAGGGATGTGAACGCTGGCTGCCGGATTGGCTGGATCAGCACCCTTTCGATCTCGTGCTGGGTTCCGTGCATGTGCTTGGCTACAACCGGCATGCGGAACCTCCTGAACGGGAACGTAGCGTTCAGGGATGTGCGGATACGGAAGAAATGTGGCGGCTGTATTTTGAACGCATTGCCCGCATGGCGGCCACGGGTTTTTACGATATTGTGGCCCACATAGATTTGCCCAAACGGGAAGGACGACGGCCCGATCCTGAGCGCCTATACGAGCTGGTCGCCCCTGCGCTGGACGCCGTGGCAAAAGCCGGTATGGCGATTGAAATCAATACATCCGGCTGGCGGCATCCAGCCGAAGAAGCCTATCCTTCGGTGGAATTTCTAGGATGGGCGCGTGAACGCGGTATTCCGATTACGATAGGAGCCGATGCCCATACGCCCGATCAAGTCGGACTTTTTTTTGACCGTGCGGTTGAAGCGGCCCGCGACGCAGGCTATACGCATCGCGCCGAATTTACGCAGCGGGAACGCAAACCGGTTCCGCTGTAGCTAAGCCCGATAACGTGCAGCGCGCTATGTCCGTTTGTAGCGGTTCGGTTTCCCGGTTTTGTCCGTTAACGCGGATGGAGCGGATATCGCCATACACAACGATGCGCGCGCGCACGGGGCCAAAGCCTGTTTCTTTTGCTTCAACCTTCACATCCAGCACGTTGTTTTCCACGGTGGACTCAATCATGACGCGCGTCCTTTTTCCCCGCTGATACGCGTACGATAGCCCATCATCTACCACATACGTGGAGGCGCAGGATACGCCGTCGCCACGGGCAAAAATATGCCACTCAACGTGGGATAAATCCGTCCGGTGATCCACTGGAACCCCGGGGCGCATAGCGATCAGGCTGCCGTCGCGGAAATAAAGCGGGGTTTGGTCCGGGGCTACCGGCACGTTTTTCAGGCGTTGACCACCCTCCACCCAGCGCTGATCCATCACGGAAAACCATTGGGCGGGTCCGGGCAGCATGACATCGCGGGATGTCGCGTTTTCTTCCAGAACCGGCGCGTGTAGCACCGACGGGCCTAGCATGTAGATATCGTCTTCGCGGCTGATGTCTTCGCCGTTCTGGTCCATGGCGAATTCGTAAAAAAGCGGTCGGAGAATGGCTTCCCCGGTTTCTTCCTGTGCAACAAATAATTGGTACACATAAGGTAGCAACGTATAACGCGCCCGGATATAGGCGCGACAAACTTCCAACGTCTCTTTGTCATACGCCCACGGCTCCTGTTGACGCGTGCCGTGCGCTGTGTGATTACGAAAGAAAGGCATAAGGAAACCGGCGCGCATCCAATCGCGCAATAAAGACGCGGACGTGTCGCCCGCAAACCCGCCGACATCGCCCCCGGTAAACGGGATACCCGATAAAGCCAGATTCAGGCATGTCGGAATAGTATGACGCAGATACGTATAATTGGGGGCGTTATCACCGGTCCATACCGCCGCATACCGGGCCCCGCTTATGTACGATGAACGTGAAATCAAAAACGGGCGACGATCCGGCCGCGCGCGCAAAAATCCTTTGCGCGTGGCTTTGGCCATACCCATGCCATACTGATTATGAAACACCTCGTGCGGGTCCTGCCCTTTATTGAAGCGCATATCATCCAGCCGCACCGGCCCGACCGATGGATCGTTCATATCGAGCCAGGCGCCCTCAATGCCTTGCGCAGCAAACGCAGCCGTATGCCCGGCCCACCATGTCCGGGCTTCTTCCGTCGAAAAGTCCGGGAACGCCGTTTCCCCGGGCCATACCAATCCGATAAAATCATTTTTTTCGGCATTTTTGCAAAAGACATCGTGTTTAACGCCGTCGTTGTACAGGGAATAACCCGGATCCCGTTTGACCCCCGGATCAATAATTGGCACGACACGATGGCCGTCGCGCATGATGTCTTGCAAATCGGCTGCCGGTTGTGGAAAAGCATCGGGATGCATGGTAAACACGCGGTNCCCGTCCATATAGTCAATGTCCAGCCATAAACCGTCCACAGGGATTTGATGTTCCGCAAACCGCGCTTTTAATTCACGTAAATCATCCGCGGACCGGTAGCCCCAGCGGCATTGATGATAGCCAAGCGACCACAAGGGAGGAAGCGGGGTTCTGCCCACCAGTGTTTGAAAGCGCCGTGTTAATTCAGCCAGGCTTTCGCCTGTCACTACATATAAATCGAGTTCTCCGTCTTCCGCGCCGAGCGCAATCATTTTATCCTGGCCCGTATTCACAGCCATGATCCCTTCGATGCGCACATCCGAGGCCGTGGTCATGAACGGGGTGTACGGGTTGTTTAGCAACAGTCCAACCCAGCCTTGCGGCGTGTGAATAATCAAATAAGGAATAGACACGTAATACGGGTCCACTTTGCCGTTCATCACCAGCGAACCGTCAAAATCCCCGAACGCGTCGGTATTCCAAAACATGGTTTTAATGCCGGTTAGTTCCAACCCGAGCAATTTTTCACCCATTCCGTAATAGCGGTAGGACGGGTCGTGCTGAAAGCAAAGCATAAAGGATTGGCCGCACAACCCCAGCGCCATGCCCGGAACAGAGCGTAGCAGATCCGATTGATCGTGATGGGTGACGACAAAACCATGTCCACTGTCGCGCACACAGGGCGCGGTGGAATCGGGTTGAAACGTCAATTCAGCCTGCGATGCGCCACGACGCCGGGCACGTAGCGCGCTGTACACATGGGTAATCCCGTCACGGCTTGCCGCGATCTCGAGAGGAAACGATTCCTCGCCTATCTTTACGGCAGACGAATCAAGATGGTTGGTAAATTGAAAATTGGCGGGGTAGGGGAATTTATTAAAGCTGCGACTCATGAAACTCCAAATAAAGTTGAGGCTCGTCAATAAACGAAGGCTCGGCCTTTGGCGATGGCTTTATGGAAAGCAGTTTGGCGACAGTCGCATGCAACTGCAACATATGCACATGCCCCAGATCGCGGCCGCCGATAAGGTCGGGATAGCGCCACACATACAGCACGCCCATCATTTCCTCGTTGTCCGCGGGATCATATCCGTGCATCCCCAGCGGCCCTCCAAGGGTTTCGATGGGGGACTGTATGCCTTCGGCGCGCCTGTTGAATATATAGCCTGTGTCCAGCACCGCCACTAAGTCACCCGAGCGGGTTGGATGCGCGTACCCCCAACGAGCGGGCAGATCCTCGCGTTTGAATACCCGCAAATAATCCAAATCCCCGGCGTTAAGCGTCGCAAGCACATCCGCCATGCGGTTTTCGCGTTCTTCCGCGTTTTCGATTCGATGGAAAAAATAATTTGCAATATTGCCCCCTGCCGAAACCAACACACGTTTGTCTTCTTCGGAGTCATCAAGGCCCGCGACCCGTTCGGGATGGACGGCGGTCTGTACGGTGCTCATGCCGTGATCCGACGTCACCATCAGATAAAATTGGTCGCCGGGTTGTTTGTCTTCGTTGAATTTATCGAGAGCGGATTCCAGAAAATCCGCCATAAACCGGTCCATATCTTTCATGCCATGCGCGATTTCCTGGGCGTCGGGACCGTATTGGTGCCCGAGTTTATCGGGCGTATCCATGTACCCCATGATCAAGCGGAGCGGTTCTTCGTGCTGATCTTGCATCCAGGTTTCTTTCAGCAAGCCAAGTCTGTCCCGGCAGGAGAGGCTCTGATCATATTTATCCCGGAAATAAGCCGCAGTGTGCGTGCCGGTTTGACTATGCGACATCACCCAGTCATGCACCGCAACCCGCACCCCTTGGCGCGCGGCGGTGGTCCAGATCGGCTCGGCCTGCAACAAGCTTGGAAAACCGGGATAATGAAAAATGCGATCGCGTTCGCGCACATAAAATGAATTCAGTGGGACTCCGTGTTGTTCGACTTTCACGCCGGTGGCTTGCGATACATGGCTGGGAAATGTAAGCGAAGGGAAAATGGGCTCCAGTTGATGCGAATACGCCCCTTCGTTTTTTAATTTATCGAAAAAAGGCGTATCGGATCGTTCCGGATAATCCGGGCGAACACCGTCAATGCTGATCCAAGCCACGACGGTGTGTGGTTCGCGTTCCGCATGCGCGTTCGGCATTATCCACGCCGCGATTAAAACAAAATAAAGAAATGCGTTTTTATTTTTCATAAGTTCAGGTTAGTGGAGAGGTGTAGCGGCTACAACACTATTTATTTTATCTTGTCCACCGCTATGGATTGACGTGAATACCGGCGACGGCAGCAACCGTAAACCATGATCCCGCACGCCATATCCTTAAAAAATATGGCTTTATCATGACCATCCTTTCACAAAGGTGCCGTCTTTTTGAAAAAGTTTGCCGTCCACGTACAAGGCGCCGCCTTTACGTAAATCTTTAATCATGTCCCAATGCAGGGCGGATTTGTTTACGCCGCCGGTTTCGGGATACGATGCGCCCAGCGCGAGATGGACCGTGCCGCCAATTTTTTCGTCAAACAAGATGTTTTTAATGAACCGTTGAATGCCGTAATGAGTGCCTATGCCTAGCTCGCCTAACCGGCGCGCTCCGGGGTCCATGTCGAGCATGTTCAGCAGAAACGCCTCGTTTTTTTCCGCGGACGCTTCGACGACTTTGCCTTGGCGGAATACCAGGCGGATGCCGTCAATTTCACGGCCACCGTGGACCACGGGAAAATCATACCGGATAAACCCTTCGGCGGAGGTTTCAACCGGGCCGGTGAAAATTTCACCGCACGGCATGTTGTGTTTTCCGCAGGAATTGATAAAGGTGCGGCCTTTGATGGAAAGCGTTAAATCGGTATCGGGCCCTACAATGCGGAATTGATCGGCGTTCCGTACTTGCCGGATTAAGCCCGCTTGTTTTTTCTGTTGTTCTTTCCATGCCCGCACGGAGTCATCGCGATCGGACATCAGCGCGCTATACACAAAATCCTCAAAATCGGACAAACTCATGTCCGCGTCCTGGGCGTACGCAGCGGTCGGATGCAGGGTCAGAACCCATTTTTTCTTTAGCAGGGTTTCGCGGAGCGGATGGGTGGCTTTGGATAGACGCGCTTGCTTTTTCGGATCGGTCCTGGACAGCGCCCGCGTATTGGAGGAGGCCATGATGCGGATTGTTCCATCCACGTTTTTGACTACAGCTTTATCCAGTTTGCTGACGGTGTCGTAGTGGTGGTCTTTGCCGAACTGCATCAGGTTTTCCACACAGCGCTCGGGGGTCATACGCACTGCGGCATACGCGCCTGCTTTAAGTAATTCCTCGTGCAGAGCCACGATCAGCGGCTCGGCTTCGGTAGCGCCGTCCACGGTGAATATTTCGCGCGAGCCGGCTTCAACGCTATAGCGAACCAGCAAGCGGGCATGTTGTTGTATGCGGGAATCTATTTTCATGCCGGCCACCCTAGCACAGACACGGTACGCATGCAACCGGCTCGTATCCGGTTAGCCACGCATACAGTCAGTTAGGGGCATTGGGGTCTGTCTTGTATTCAAATTTGATTCGTAGCATCTTGATCACTGCCGCAAGAAAACAGGCGAAACCGGAGACGGACGCGCCGATGAACAACCCCCAGATCATGCCGACCGCAAGCGAGTAGCGGATCGCTGATTCACCCACGTCGGCGCCAAACAGACTCTTTACGAACTCCGGTGAGATAGCGGCAAGCATGGCGCCGAAGGCGCCGCCGAGAAAGGCTGACAGCAGNGAGCCGATCACGATGATGACGAAGAACCAGATGGCTCCCTTGATGGCGTTTTCTGTATGCATCTATTCATTCCTTGTCGAGGCCCGCATCGCAGTTCCGCATGAAGCTCCAGGCTCTTGATTCTCCTCTTAAGCCTTTAGCGGGGCCGTGTTATCCGCTGAAATGGCTTCCTGGGCGAAGACACTACACGCCCGGAACCCCAACCCACAGGAATGAGATTCTGGTTCGATGCTGTTTATGCGATTTTTGCCTTCATCTCACTAGGCATACTGCTCAGTGTGACCTCGTGCAGGTCAATTTTGTGGCTGGCATTATCGATGTCAATTCCTGTGAGATGACCATCTTCGTCATAATCGAGAATGACGCCTTCGGATATTTCTTTTGTTCCCGTGCTGGGCTTGGAAAGAAGGTCTATATATAGCGAATCTGTTTCCGGATAGTATTTTAGTTTCATTGTTTAAACCCCCTGTCAGGGAATGCATTATGTATTGTTTGCTTATCTTCTAATGTGATCACTCTAAGGATTTTCCCCTCCAGCTCATCAACTTCGCCCCAGACAGAATCTAAATCAATTGTGTTCTTGAGGTTCAACCTTCAATGGATGTTCGAGAACGCACTTGCAGCACTCTTTCTTTAGATAAGGTCAGGTTCGGCGAGCTTGCGAGCCGTAACCAGGTCCCTCTGGTTCTGCTACCGCCATGGGCCGCTTCACCCGATTGACCGTCTTTACTCCACTCTCCTCTTGCGATGCCTTGAGCTTCTCAAAGAGCCGCCGCAGGTCGTGATTGCACTCGGCGGCCAGACCGTCTTTGATATCCCACAGTTCTCTCTGTATAGGGTCAGCCATCATCTTCCTCTCTTTTTCAGTTCCATCCGGCCCCATATTTCCCGATTTTCTCAAGACACTATTTCTGTGTCCCCTCACTCTCTGCAAGTATGCAAGGACTGACCCCTTTCGCCCCTGACCCCTTTCGCCCCTCGGTCCATGGCGCTGGCGGCCGCCTCACGCTCGCCCTCCGTGGCTGCTCCAGCGAAGAGGTTTTCCACTAACCGTAGTTTTTCTATGAGCTGGAATTCGTCCATAATTCTTGCATGCCCTCCCCCTATGGCTGCCATTAGCACTCTTCTACCTGCCATCATAGGTACACCGCACAATCCCTACAACCCTTTCGAGTAGAGAACCTGGCGGTGATGCGCGATATCAGTCTTTTGCAGGCCGTATTCAACGAAGGATGCTTTTGCCTATCGTCCAGAAGAAACAACAAACTAGGCTGAATCAATTACAGGCGAGACAGGATGTTATGGGCACCTACGGCTATTTCGACAATCAAAACCGCGAATATATTATTACGAATCCCCGGACTCCGGTGAAATGGGTGAACTATATCGGCACGCTGCAGTTCGGCGGGCTGGTAGACCACACCGGCGGATCGGTTCTGTGCGCGGGTGACCCTGGTTTAAACCGGATCACCAAATACATCGCGCAACTTCCCTCTTCCGATCTTAAGGGCGAGGGACTTTATCTGCGCCTGCGGCTAGAAGATGGCTATCAGGTGTTCTCTCCGTTTTTCGTGCCGACCCTGGACGACTATGATTCCTATGCGTGTCATGTGGGGTTGGGTTACCAACGGATTGTGTCCGTACTGCACGGCATTCGCACCGACGCGACGATTTTTGTCCCGCCAGGGGCTCCGGTGGAAATCCGGGACATCAGGATCACCAACGTATCCGATCACCCGGTCACCCTGGATGTGGCACCCGTGGTGGAATACAGCCACTTCGATGCCCTGAAACAATTCACCAATGCGGACTGGGTGCCGCAAACCATGAACTGTGACGCGGAACGGACATCAGGAGGGCGCATTATTCTGAAGCAATATGCCTTCATGAAAAGGGATTGCGCCGTCAATTATTTTACATCCAATCTACCCGTCGACTCCTTTCAGACCGATCGAAAACGATTTCTGGGCGACAACGACTATGGCTCGTGGAGAAATCCCAAGGAATTGCATAACGCGCACCTCTCCAACCATGAAGCGCGACGGGGCGATGTGATTCACGTGCTGCTCCACGCCGTCGGAACGCTCGAACCAGGCGAAGGCCGTCGCTTGATCACCTTACTGGGACAGGACACGCCCGACGCGATTCACGCGACGATTGCGGAGTACCTCGATGAGGCGGTCGTGGATGCGGCCCGCTCTGAACTCGCCGCCTTCTGGGAGGACTACCTCAGTCGCAACACGTGTCACACGCCCTGCGCATCGTTCAATGCCATGGTGAATATCCATAATCCCCGTCAATGCCATACGACGATGAACTGGTCCCGCTACCTTTCCCTGTACCAACTGGGCCTGGGCTCGCGCGGACTCGGTTTTCGTGACAGTGCCCAAGACGCAATGGGGGCGGTGATCTCGGCCCCGGCCGACACCAAGGCCTTGCTCAGGAAAGTGTTGAGCGTGCAGCGCCCCGACGGTTCGGCCATGCACCAATTCTACCCCCTGACCATGGAAGCAGACGAAGGCGATTCAAGAGAACATGCCGGTAAACTCGTCTATGGCGACGATCATTTATGGGCGATTTTGTCTGTATGCGCGTACCTGAAGGAAACCGGTGATTACGCCTTTCTCGATGAGTCCATTTCGTATTACGACAAGGATTTGCCCTTCAATAAACGCGCCCAGGGTAGCGTGTTGGACCATCTGGAAAGGGCCATCGCCTACACCCAACAGAACACGGGAAAACACGGGCTGCCGTTGCTGGGCTTTGCGGATTGGAACGACACGGTGAACCTGCCCGGACAGGCTGAAAGCCTTTTCAACGCCTGTCTCTATGGGCGAGCCCTCTTGGAATTAATCGATCTATTTAATCATTTGAATCAGCCCGCCAAAGCGGAACAGTATGCGGCCGATCATGCCGCCATGAAAGCGCTGGTCAATACGCATGCGTGGGATGGCGATTGGTATGTCCGATACTTCACCGAGGCGAGCAAGCCGCTTGGTTCGAAGACAAACCCTAAAGGGAAGATCTATGCCAATGGTCAATCCTGGCCGATCCTCGCCCACTTTGCCCCCACCGATCGCGCCCACGCGGCGTTGGACTCCGTCTTCAAATTGCTGAATACGGAATGCGGCATCAAATTGAGCACGCCCGGTTATGACGGCTACGACCCCGACGTCGGCGGCATCACGACCTATCCACCCGGTGCCAAGGAAAACGGCGGCATTTTCCTGCACGCCAACCCCTGGATGATGATTG
>JGI12437J12857_1000207_pt1 | contig 9845 bp, 12 predicted proteins | sample HotLakmasection4_FD_12857 | JGI IMG/M metagenome (IMG submission 12857)
ATTGCAGTGGGGCTGCGGGGAGAGCAGCAGAAACCGCTTAAATCGCGGCGACGGGCGAAGGAGAGTAACGGGGTTTACGACCCTTCCGAGCAGCTGGATTTGTTTGGGGCTTGAGTCAATCGTCAGGGTTTGATGAAATCCATAGCTGAAATTCCAAAGAATGGACAGACTATTCAGTGAGGAGAACATGACTTTCAAATGTTCCGTTTGCGGTTCTACCAGTTGTCACATGGAAAAGGTCAGCGAAGTTTTCCATATCAATGGCAGGTTTGTCCTGGTAGAAGACATTCCAGCTAAAGTTTGCAGTCACTGCGGTGAGGAAACGTTTAGCCGTGAGGCTACCGAAGCAGTTCGCCAGATGCTTCACAGTAATACTCATCCTGAAAAGACGGTTTCAATGGATGTCTTTGCTTTTCAACCGAAAGCGTCCTGAAGAACGCGGGGCAGCTGACGGGGTTGCTGCCCTCGGTGATTCAGCGGGCGCGGAACGTGATGAAAGAGATTGAGCAGAATAGCACGATTGCCGTGGAGCTGCGGGGGGAGAAGAAGCCGCCCAAGGCACGGCGATGGGCGAAAGAGAATAATGGGGTTTATGACCCTTCCGAGCAGCTAGATTTGTTTGGGGCTTAGAGTATAGGTTGTCATAATAATCTGGGGCTGGATAGACAAGATATATGTACCTGCTTAATATGGGGATCTATAGGATGTATATAGCGGTTTTCATTCGTATGAGGTACGTGATGATTCCTATAATGCGAGAGTGATCTGATTTTTGTGTAAGGGCCAACAAGCCGATCCATCAAGTTTTCCGCAAGCCTTGTAGGGCAAGCGTCTCGCCTGCTTAGCTGGGACAGGCAGGATGCCTATCCCACAAGATTCCGAACACTCCCTATAATGCTTACGCAGCAAGGCTCTCCATGTATTTCGTCCGAGCAAGAAACGCTATATGAGGGATATAAGTAGGTTTTCCTCAAGCTTCAGCAAATTTCATGGAGAATAGTCATGATTAGTTTTAGGGGCAAAACAACGTTTGATTTTTGAATATCCTTTAGCTTAATTTTCATTATATTAGCTTCCAATTTTCCTCAATTTCAGCAAGCGCCTCACGCAAAGTTTGTCTTAAATCAAATTGAGCTATTTGCATATATATAAGCAATTTTCTTGAGGCCTCTTCTATTTCCTGGTGACCTGGAATATGTTCCTCCTGTGCAATAAATTCGAGATACTCCGGGAGTTTCCAGTCGTCGAAATTTGGATAATATTCTCCTAAGACATCTGTTACCTGCCTACCTATTTCGAACAAATATCTTGAAAGATTTCCCAGTCTTTTATCATATTTCTCCAAGCGTAATCCATGCGGTTCAAACAGCTCCGACTACAAATCATCAGCTCTCGACTCAGTCGGAACTAACTCACTATGTTGCCCACCCTGGTGGCGCTGGTTGACTGCGACACTGTAGAGCACAGCTCGGGCGCAGCGTGGAACCTGGGTATGATGGAAATGGACTATCACTGTAACTGGTAGCTGTTTGTACCTATGACTGAACTCCTTCGACGAGCCATTGCGGAAGTTGCAAAGCTCTCTGATGAACAGCAAGATGCCATTGCTTCTCGGCTCCTGGCTGAGCTAGAAGTTTCCTTCCCTGGTAAAGGTAATCACCATGAAGTTCCTCATAATTCTACGAAGCAACCTCAACGTCCGGCTTTTGGCTTCATGAGTGCAACAGGCTCTATCAATGGAGATATCGTTTGTCATCTCGCATGAGCGAAGCCGAGATGAAGCGAGAGATTGCGGTGATGCTGTTCCAAAAGGAAAAGCTGACCCTGGCGCAGGCCAGTTGCCTGGCGGAAATGCCTCGCATCAGATTTCAGCAGTTGCTGGCAGTCGCGACATTCCTGTCCACTATGGACTGAATGAGTTAACAGCCGATGTTGAGACGCTTCACAAACTGAGCGAGCTGTGATTGTCGTCAGCAATACTTCCCCAATCACCAACTTAGATGCGATTGGCCAACTATCGCTCTTGAACTCGCTTTTTGACACAATCATCATTCCAAACGCTGTATTTCAAGAGTTAACAGATTTAGACACTCCAGTGCCTGGCACTGAAGCCGTACAGCCCTTAATCCCAGGATGTCAATACCAGTTTGCAATTTGTAACATTTTCCGTTACATTGGTATACATGGAGAAACGAGGTACGCCATGTATACCACCACCGACGAGCACGGTATCTTAAATAACTTTGCTAAAGAGCCTAAGCCTTACCTGGCTGAAAAGCCTTCTCCCAAGCAACAGCGTCGCTACGTACTGCAAGGGGTTGCCGCCATGCTGCTGATGGGTGGTCTACTGGCAATCACCGCGGTTGTAAGTTAACCGGCTGAATTTTCCGCTTCATTTCCTTTCGTTCTTTCAGGAGAACAACCATGTTTTTTTTACTAGGTTTGCTACTTGTTGGGTTTGTTGCTGCCGCTTTAATTGGTAGTCAGGCTTATTTTCGGGGCGAACAAACTAAGCCTATCCACGAGCGTAACTGGCGCTCTGAGGGGTTTGAATCTCTTGCGGTATCAGTGACCGGGCAAGCTACTGACTACAGCAATCGAGTTCCGGCTTACAGTGGCGATGCGTTCTCTAGCGCGTCTCTCTCTGCAAAGTAGGTTCGGTCTAAAGCAGCATCAGCAAGTTGTCTTGGAAGTGAACAATAGTTTCATGCTGCAGTCAATCAGTCAATTGCTCTTAACCGTGAGACTCTCCTCTTGACTTGAGTAACGCTGAGGTATGAATGCAGGCCTCTGCCTCTGTGGCAGAGGCTTTTCTATGGAAAAGTTTGAATAGTAGACACAGAACCCTGAGCCATGTACCGATGCTCTAAGGTTGGTGAAAGACCACTTTAGCTTTGAGAATAGGAGATTCGGCTCCCTGGTCGAGTTGGGCGATGCCTAGAAACGTTTCATGGTGATCTAGCACTCGATAAACCATATGCGGTTCTAAAATAGCTGGCGGCGCGATCTTTTGCCCCAGACACCAGCGATGGCTTTGATCTGGGTCTAGAATAACTGTCGGTAAATGATCCAGAGCAGACGGCACAGGCTGCAAAGGGTCTTTTCCCTGCTCGATGCAAGCTTTTACCGCCTCGAGGGTAAAACTATCCTTCAGGTCAAACCCACTGCTGCGGGTGCGCACCAGATGGGCCAGGGTAGCTCCACAGCCAAGCTTTTCGCCAAAATCACGGGCGATAGAGCGAATGTAAGTACCTGCCCCACAAACGATTTGCAGGGTTAATTCGGGAAAGTCTCCCGGTCGCCAGGCGCTGATCGCAATTTTGTGAATCGTAACGGTCCGGCTGGGGGCAGTTACCTCTTTGCCCTGACGAGCCAGGTCATAGAGACGCTGGCCGTTGACCTGGATGGCGCTAAAGGCGGGAGGAACTTGCTCGATGGTGCCAACGAATTCAGGTAATAGGGCTTGAACCGTTTGCAGATCGATTTGGGCAACAGGATTTTGCGAGAGTATCTCACCCTCCAGATCATCGGTGCGGGTGGTTACTCCAAACCGAACCACAGCCTCATAGGCCTTGTCTGGCGCTAAGTAGGGTAGAAGCCTGGTCGCTCGGCCAACCGCAATGGGCAGTACCCCAGTGGCCGCAGGGTCAAGGGTGCCCCCATGGCCGACTTTTTTGAGGCCAAATACCCTTCGCACCACCCCAACGCAGTCGTGGGAGGTCATGCCGCTGGGTTTGTCTAAATTCAAAAATCCTGCGATCAAGGGCTCTCCGTTACAGCACGCCAGCTTGTATCCTAGCCTGCTGTAGCACAAGGTAGAAGAAAAAATGTCACATACCAACAGAAATGGGATGCAGCCAGAGCTACATCCCAAAGTAATTGAAGCAGAGAACAAATACTCGCTCGATGCCATTGAGCCACAGGCAGATGAAAGACCCCGGTCTTAGAACGACAGCTGCGCCTGTAAATTCAAAAAATACAGGTCAGGGTTGCGGCTGAAGTTGTTGGGGTTAATTACCCAGTAGAACGAAGGCATGAGGGCAATATTGGGCGATACCGGGTAACGGTAGCTAAACTCCAGTTCCTGCTGGGTGCCGCCATCGCCCCCGCCAGAGACCAGAAAACTACGCCCGCTGGTCACATCAAACGGCACCAGATAAGACACCGTCGCCAGGGCACCTTCTTTGAATAAATCCGGGAAGCCAAGCCCCACCTGGAAGGACTGCATATTAATATCCCCGACGCTCCTTCCGGGTTTACGCAGGTCGGTGGTGGCATAGGTATACCGGCCAAAGAATCCGAGCCAGTCAAAGGGGGTATAGTCAAAATTGACCAGAAAGGTGTTTGCGGTTGCTCCACTCAGATCTCCGCCGACACCGTCATCAGCAAAGCCGTAAATAGGCTCTCCGTTCGTGCCTCCCACCAGACCATTAAAAGACTGCAAACTGGAGCGGGTATAGAGCAGGCGCAGGTTCAGGTCATTTAGGGGACGCAACCCAATTTGACCAGTGAGGGTGTTGGTTCCCCCAAACAGGCCACGGGTCGGGTCAACCGCCGTGCGCAGCCCCGGCAAAAACTCTGTGTTTTCAGACAGGTAACCCAGGCGCAGGTCTAGCCAGTCGGTGACATCCCAAACAACGACAGCCCCCGCTCCACGGTCTACAGCATTCACCAGGGTACCGCCACTGGAGTTAAAGCTGTTGGCCCCCGTTAGAAAGAAGGTATAGCGGTTGTTGTCAAAGTAGGAATACCAGTTTATCCGAGGGCCGATGTCAACGGTAAAGCGGTCACCTACAGGGAATTGGTAACTCAGTTCCCGTATCGCTACATCGAAGGGGGTGATGCCGCCAGTCTGGAATGTAAATGGAGTTCCGAAAGTATTAAACAGACCGGCAGAACCATAGAGATTTGCAGGGCTCTGGCCACTACCCGCAACCAATTGTATCTTCAGCAGATCTTCCCCCGTGAAGGAGGTATCAAAGTTGATCCAGGCGAGACTGCCGACTGTGGTTCCGGGATCACGGTCAACGGTGCGTAGAATTGGGTCGCCATTGGCATCTCGAGCCGGACCCGGATTACCTGATTGATCACGTTCTCGGGGGTTAAAAATGTCGGCCCCTTCAGCGGTAATCTCTCCGCCCCTAAATCCGCCCCCGACATGGGCAAACACTCGACCGCGCAGTTTGGTCACGGTAGAAAACTGCTGTGCCCGTAGTTCGGCCACATCCATTTCCAGGGCATCGACCCGTCCTTCCAGAGAGGTTAGCTCTGCCCGAAACTCTTCCTGCAGTTGTCGAAGGGTTGCCAGCTCATCAGGGTCGAGTCCCCCCTGGGCAGCCAATTGAGAAACTACATTCAGGCAAGAGTTAAGCCCTGCAGCAAATTCAAACCGAGTCAGAGCACGCTGACCTCGATAGGTGCCGTCAGGATATCCCTCGATACAACCGTAGGTCTCCACCAGATTTTGCAGAGCCTGAAAAGCCCAATCTGTAGGCAGCACATCAGAAAATTCGCTGACGCTGGTGACCTGGGCCATCCCTTCAGCGTCAGTTTCCCCTAGCACGGCTTGAGGGGTGACCCCGGCCTCCAGGTCACTAATGCCCAAAACCGGTTGAACGTCATTGGGCAAAAACTCCGGTGCAGCTACCAGGGGGTCGTTGGCAAGCTGAACCGGCTCGCCAGCCAGCAAAGTATTGGCAGAGCTATCGAAGGAGAGAGTTCCTTCTCCCAGCGCAGCAGGAGATGGATTAGTGGATGCCCCCCTGTAACCTAACTCTGGCCAGTCTACCGCCGGGGCCGGAGTCGCAGATGTCAATGCGACAAAAACCACCATCAGCGGCTGACATTTTGCCATGGCAAACATTAGCCTTTGCTTACAGAAGGCCGCAAAATCAGTCATTAATTTTCCTCACACCAAGCTTTAAATAATTAATCGCAAAGTATCAATGGTTACGTCAGGAAAATGTTGCCTAAATAACATTTTCTCGATTGGCAAGAATTAATTTCTTAAGTCTTAACGTTCGAAAGGGAAACAGCCCTCAGGAAGCAATAAATTCTCCACCTCTTCCTAAAGTTTAGAAGTGGAGTTTAAGACAAGAAACCCCCAATAAATCGAGCCAAATCTGGGACAGGCCGTTGCCAAAATTAATAGAAACAGCAGGTGAAACCAAACGCTCCACCTTCTGCATCAGCTCAGACCATTAACCGATCAGTGACCTAAGCTTCGGAAGGAGTAGAAGCCTCATGGTGAGATTTAACCGCAGGTTGACCCGGCAAAATTACATTCAAAAGAATGGCAGTGATACCGCCGGTAGAAATACCGGAAGAAAATACATTTTTAATCAAAACGGGTTTGTCAGCCAGCACTTCGGGAGTATAAACCACGCTCAATCCCAGGGCGAGAGACACCGCGACGATGATCATGGAACGTCGATCTAAGCCTGAGGAGGCCACAATGTTTAGGCCGGCAACAGCAATAGACCCAAACATGACCAGGGTGGCCCCGCCCAAAACCGGTTGAGGAATCGCCTGGAAAATACCGCCAATGATTGGAAACAGACCCAGAATTGTGAAGATACCGGCTACAAAGAAACCGACATAGCGACTGGCAACCCCCGTCATTTGAATCACACCATTATTCTGACTGAATGTAGTATTTGGAAAGGTATTCAGAAAAGCCGCAATAGCCGAGTTAATGCCATCTCCTAAAACCCCGCCTTTAATCCGGCGAAAATAAATCCTGCCCCTGACAGGCTCTCCCGAAACGGCGGAAGTTGCGGTCAGGTCACCAATGGTTTCTACTGCAGTAATCAGATAAAGCAGGGCGATCGGCAGAAAGGCAGCAAAGTTAAAGTCCAACCCGAACCGCAGGGGCATAGGCAACCGAATCAAAGGCAGTTGGCTCAGAGCACTGAGGTTAACCATGCCCATAAAAGCGGCAACCACATAACCCATAATCAAACCGATGGCGATGGCTCCCATCCTAAAAAATCGATTATTTGAAAGAGTAAGCACCACCACAATGGCCAGCACCATCAACCCGAGTAAAAGGTTTTGAGTACTGCCGAAAGTTTCGTTCTGCTGAGCAATTGCGCCGCCAGCCAAACTAAAGAAACCGGCTTTGATCAGGCTGAGACCAATAATCATGACCACGGTGCCTGAGACCACCGGCGTAATAATTTGCTGGGCTAGATGCAAAAACCGACTCAAGATTATCTCAATGGCGGACCCAAATAGACAGCAGCCAAAAATCAGCCCCAGGGCCTGCTCAACGGTGGCCCCACCATCAATTGCCCCCGACCCAATGGCGATAATTGGTCCCAAAAAGGCAAAGCTGGTGCCCTGCAGGCTCAACAAACCAGACCCCACCGGGCCAAAGCGTCGACACTGAATAAACGTGGAAATGCCACTAGCGAAGAGCGACATGCTGATGATAATGCTGGTGTTAACCGGATCTACCCCCAGAGCCCCACAGATAATAATAGGTGGAGTAATAATACCCACAAACGAAGCCAGCACATGCTGCAACGCAACAAAAGCTGCCTCTGACACGGGCGGTTTGTCATCCAACCCGTAGAGAAGGCCGATGTTGTACTCTACAGTATCGGCCGATAAGTCCTTTTCTACTAGAGTACTTCCGCTGTCCGACTGCGCCATAGACTGCTGTAGCTCCTTTGTTAACGGTTGTATGGATATTTGAAAGATTGACAACTAGTTTTGGAGTTTTTTGTCGTTTTCACACCAGAAAAAACAAACAACAGGTTTTCTTAAGGCTCCTAAAATTGCCGTTGAGCAGGGTTACTGCTAATCCTAAAACGACACTTTAGCCCGAGTTATACGGAAGAAGATTCGACCTTCTTTGGTGAAAGACCTTCATGAATGCGGTGCACTGTATACAGTGCTTGAACACTAATGTATCTAGACCGCAGGATGAATTCTGTAGCTTCAAGAACACTATGGCGGTAACGGGGGCAAAGCACAGCCTGATTAAAGGGGATAGGCTCTGGGTCGTGAATCATCTGAAAGAATATGGTCGCCCCTGTTACAGAAGCGACCAAAGTAAGCCGAGACGATGTAACCATCTCCAAAACTCTGCTATGTGGCAAAGTTTTGGAAAATAATTTTCCGCATATTCACGACTGCACCACCTGGCAGGGAGCCTACTTTTCAGTGAATTCTAACCATGGTCGCAACTTCACCTTCTAAACCTCAACCTGGTATTGGTAGCTACATTTTGAGCGATGGGCCCGCTGGTTTTCTCTTAAGCTGGGTTGCCGGGTTTGTAGATGTGTCTGCCTTCATCATTCTGTTTGGCATCTTTACGGCCCATGTTACTGGCAACATTGCCCTGGCAGGATACTCCTTTGTATATGCCGACGAAGAGTCAGTCATTACTCACCTGGTCATGCTGCCGGTGTTTATTTTGACCGTAGCCGGGACCTCGCTGCTGGCTCGTTTTGCCCGCAGAAGGCAGTGGCCAGTTTTTGCAATTTTGCTGACGGCAGAGGCCATTGCCCTGACCATTTTTCTGTTAGTTGGGGTGAGTTTAACTCCCGCTCTTGTGCTGGATGTTCAGGAAGAGTACATCTTTCCTATTGGTATGACCGGGGTGATTGCCATGGCCATCCAAAATGCCCTGATGAAAGAAGCCAAGGGAACATTTAAAAGCTACATCCCCACCACGGTAATGACGGGAAATACTACCCAGTTAACCATCGACCTGGTGCAGGTCACGATTTCTAAGTTCTTCTCACCGGCTACCGATGAAGCTGCCGCCAGGGCCGGGGTTGAGGCGAAAGAACGGATGGGGCGTATGTTTCCGGTCATTATTGGGTTTGCCCTGGGAAGTCTGGCCGCAACTTACTTTGTTTTAATTTCTGAAAGTTGGTGGAGTTTGATTATTCCGGCGATTATTATTGCCTTTATGGCTGTTGTAGCGTTTGCCGAACATGCCAGATCAGTCCAGGATACTGATTAGTGGCATTGTTAAACCTATACCAAGTCCAGAAGTGAAGTTTTGCTTAAGGGAAAGCTACAGTTCTCGAGCTGGACTTGGTATAGATGTGATGAGTTTTCTAAAATCCACAGGAGATTGTGTTTGATATGTTACGCAAGCTAATGTCCGCATTCATGGGTGCTTTACTGGCATTGACCCTGGTCGTTCAACCCGCCCTGGCCGCTCCTTTTCCATTTTCCTTACCCTGGTTTCAGGATATTGACTTAACTGAAGATCAGCAAGTTTTAATGCAGCAGTTGCAAGACAAATACGTGCCTGAAATCGAGGAAATCTTGTATCCTGACCAGCGAGAACGCTTTGAAGAAGCAATTCAGGATGGCTATAGCATGCGCCGGGCCTTTCGGGAAATGTATCTGACCCCAGAGCAAAAAACGGAACTGGCTTCGGTCGTTAAGCAAATTCCAAAAAGCTCTATCTTTGCATCTCTAACCCCTGACCAGAAGAAAGAAATCTTTATGAAAAAGAAAGAGATGTTCATGCCCACGGCTGAAGAAATTCAGGAACGTATTCGGGCGGGTATGGAAGCGAAACAGCAATTTAACCCTGACGCTGCCGATACAGAAATGGCTCCTACAGCTGAGGAAATTGCCGAAAAGATTAAGGCTGGTTTTGAAAAGAAAAAAGCCTTCATGCCCAGCGTTGAAGATATCAAAGAAAAGATTTCAGAGCAAATGGAAGCCGCTCTAGATGATGACTAAACTGCAGGTACTTCACCCCAGGGTTTAAGAGTACTCCATGAAAATGACTATCCATTTGCCGTGACCCTCCGCCCTCACCCCTGCCCCTCTCCCTGAAGGAGAGGGGTTCTGAATCCGGCTCCCCTTCTCCC
>JGI12437J12857_1000237_pt1 | contig 9419 bp, 9 predicted proteins | sample HotLakmasection4_FD_12857 | JGI IMG/M metagenome (IMG submission 12857)
GGTGGATGTCGCCCGGAAGCGGGTGCTGTGGCTGTCTATTTTGCTGGTGACCAATACCGTAACCACCGCCGTCATTCGCAGCCAGCAGGATATTTTAGAGCAGGTGGTAGTACTGGCGGCCTTCATTCCCCTGTTGATTGGGAGCGGGGGTAACGTGGGTGCCCAGTCTTCGACGGTGGTGATTCGGGGGCTTAATACCAACGAAATTGATTCAAAAAAAGCTTTTACGGTGATCCGGCGAGAGGCGATCGCAGGCATCATCCTCGGTCTCATGTTGGGAGTTGTGGTCACCTTTTGGGCCTACTTCCTGCAGGGCAGTGTAGAAGTGGCTTTAACCGTAGGGGTGAGTCTGGTGGCTATCTCGGTCCTGGCTTCCACCGCTGGGGGAACTCTGCCGATTCTGTTCCAGAGTTTTGGCTTTGATCCTGCTTTGATGTCAGCCCCCTTCATTACGACTATCGTAGATGTGTTGGGGGTGCTGTTGTACCTGACGCTAGCTCGATATATTTTGATTCAGGGCTGATGTTCTTAACGGAATGCAAGGCAGACTACTAATTTGCACTAGGATGTTTAAAACACTTTCATCTCACTGGACTTTTCCAATTTGGGTAAGCTACCCTGCAAAACCTCGATACAAATGTTTACAATACGTTCAAGTATAGTAGGTTGAAAGTTAACCCTCTGGTCTTGAGGATCCGCGATTGCTCATCTTTCGCCCCTCCTCAGACCCCATTACCCCTTTACCTTGTGGGACTATGGACCTGAACGGCTCTCAAACCCTCGATAATTCTCCTCTTGCAGGAAAAGACCACCCTGAGTTACCTGTGTTGCAAAAGATCAAGCAAGACCTTAAAAATGATTTGATTGCCGGGCTGTTAGTTGTCATTCCCCTGGCAACTACGATTTGGCTGACCTTTACCATTGCCAACTGGGTAATTCGGTCTCTGACACGCTTTCCGAAGCAGCTCACCCCCTTTGAGGGGCTCAACCCTGTATTGGTTGATCTGATTAATCTCACCATTGCCCTGGCGGTCCCCCTGCTGTCAATTTTGATCATCGGTTTGATGGCTCGTAATATCGCCGGTCGCTGGCTGCTTGATCTGGGAGAGCGTACCGTCCAGTCCATTCCCCTGGCGGGTTCGGTGTACAAAACCCTGCAGCAACTGCTGCAGACCGTTTTTCAAGATTCCAAGACTCGGTTCCGTCGGGTCATTCTGGTGGAATATCCCCGTCGTGGGTTGTGGGCCATTGCCTTTGTGACCGGCACTATGACGGCAGCAGCGGCCAGCACCCCCAATATGTTGAGCATTTTTATTCCTACCACGCCCAACCCCACCAGTGGCTGGTACGCGGTGGTGCCCGAGAGCGATGTGATTAACCTGTCCATTTCCATTGAGGATGCCTTCAAGGTACTGTTATCCGGCGGTATTGTGGGGCCTAATCTGGCCTCAGAAGTGCCCCCCGAACGCATCATTCAGGCCGCCGCAGAAAATCGTCAGGCAGCGATCTCCTTAAACCAGCCCAACCAGAACCTGACCGAACAAACCCAGCAGCTGTCGGTCCTCCCCCTGGATGACGAACGCTAGGCCAAGGTTGGGGCGAGGGCGGTTTGCTCTAGCCCTCCAATCGGTCATGATTTCCGTCCTGCTCCGCTCGGGTCAGTAAATCCGATTAGAGCCACCCATGGGGCCGCAATCTCCATAAATTAGCCACTATTTAGCCGTTAAGTCAGAGAGAATTTGTATGCAGGCTCGCCGAATTGCCCGTGAATTAGCCCTGTTGGGTATGAGTCAGCTATCGGACAAATCCGGCAAGCTCGCCAATTATGATTTTGAGAAATTACTGCAGGCTGCTGTGCAGACCCTGGCGGCAGAGGCTAAAGACGCTCTGGAGACCGCTGCCGATGAGCTCAAACGTGGCAGTAGCAACCTGGTGAACAGCGAAACCCTGGCGTCGGATCTGCAGAGCAGCCGCACCATGGTAGAAGATGCGATTGCCATGACCCAGACTTCCATTAACCGGTTGGCCCATGCCCTGGAGTTGCCAGAGTTCATCCAATTGACCAACCAGAAAGAGGTCCGCGCTTTTGCGATGGAACTCTTAAGCAATACGGTCAAATACCAGGCCGATGTAGATTCCATCCTTGAGCAGGCGATGGTAGCCTGGCAGCTCAAGCGGTTAGCCCGCATTGATCGGGATATTTTGCGCCTGGCGGTGGTAGAAATTGAATACCTTGGTACGCCCCAAAAGGTTGCCATTAACGAAGCGGTAGAGCTGGCCAAACGCTACAGCGGCGAAGACGGCTATCGCTTTATTAATGGAGTTCTGCGGCGTGTGGTCAATCGGGAACAGGAGGCCGCACCCGCAGAAACCTCCCAAGACGGCAAGCCATCTTAGGAGGTGGTAAGGGCAGGCACGATGACTGCCCTATCAAGACCTGCGCTATCAAGATCGGAAACTATACCAAGTCCAGCTCGAGATCTGTAGTTTTCTCTAAGGTAAAACGTCATTTCTGGACTGGGACAGGATTTAACAACCCTCATGTCTAGTCAAAAAAGTCTTTGATAGCATCGACGATGCCATCAGCTTTCTCCTGGGCATCTTCCGCCAGGTTTTCTGCTCCGCGTCTGGCCTTGGCAGCGTTTTCCTGGGCCTGCCCTTCCATCTGGCGAGCGGTGCCCTCTGTAGAGTCGCCAAACTGGCGCTGCACTTTGCCAGCGTTTTTCTTGATTTTGCCTTCCACCTCGTCGCCTACGCCAGTGCTGGTTTTGCTATCTAACTCAGTTTTAGCGCGTTCTTTGACGACCCGGCCAGCGTCGTTCATGGCCGTGGCCTGGGTCGGAAAGCTGAAGAGAATAGTGGTTGCGATCGCGCAAACGGCCAAACTCAGGCTCAGCAGCCGCTTCAGGGTCTGCCGCAAGTTCTTTAGGGTCAACATATAGGGTTCTCCAAAATAAGGGGCATGGCCCGGCTAAACACCGGGAATTTATGACTGCAAAACGTTACAGACTGTCGGTCTTACCGGTTTCTGCCTGGCTGGGGGGTCTGCCAATCTCGCTGTAACCCATTTGGGTGGCCGCTTCCCGCAGCAGCGAAATTTGCTCTTGAAAATCAAGCCCTTTAATCTTCTCCAGGGCCTGGTTTACCGCTGTAGAAGCCTGGTAATCGGAGGGCAAATCCACTACGGTATTGCCCATTTCTCTGGCCCAGCCATACCAGACCAGAAGCTGATTATTGGCGCTCAAACCACCGTACTGTCTGGAAAGGAGCGTGTCTTCACCCTTCACAATGCTGCGCATTGCATCCAGTTGGTCGGTCTCAGACAACTTCACCAGTTCTTCAGCTACTGACTGGGCAATTGCCTGATCAGCGGCCTGGGGAGCCGCTGGAGTTACCGACTCTCCCATTGCTTCGTAAAGGTAATACAGCAGCGCCAATTTATCGTCTACCGACAAAGCTGAGTAGGTGTCAAATACCTGCTTTGTGGCATCTGCTGTAATTTGTGTTGTTGCTTGAGCGCTAGCCATAAAATTCTCACTATGAACAGCAACTAAGACCGTCAAACTCTGATAGTTCCTGAGCTGATAAACGCCATCGGAGGAAGCCCACAGACAGCCTATATTTCATGCCCCGGCGCGAGGTGTATCAGGTCTGTAAGGAACCGCACCTTTTCCCGGGCCACAGCCCCTCTCCAGAGAGCGAGGGCAACCGCACAAAAGCACAGCCTTTCCCCCGCAGGAAAGCGATGTAGGGTGAAGAAATCTCCACGTTCCAAGATCCAGGTTCAGGTGAGGTTTAAATCAGAGAGAAACAGTCAAAATAGTTACACTTCATTGAAAGGTGTTCCTAGGCTTTCAGCGTCTATCAGAAGAAAGATTATCTACCATGCCAAAAACTCACCCAAAGTAGGGTATTGACCTCGTCTAAACCTTGTCCCAGCCCAGAAGTGGATTTTTACCTTAGAGAAAACTACAGATTTCGAGCTGGACCTGGTATGTGCCCAGAAATCGCCACTTTGCCAGAATCCATCGCCTGGGCGTAAGCTCCAGAAAGGTTTCTTAGTAATCTGAAAAAAACAGTTGTTTTTCGTTGCAAAATATTTGGCCTTTGCCCGCTCAAGCACCATGGAGAACCGCATTTTTACCGGTTCTGTTTAACCCTTTTTGAATAGAAATTAAACTTTATTGGCTTCCCCTTAATCTGCTAAATCGGCCTGGTAGGATCACAGCACAACCAGCATATTACGGAGATTCTATGACTCGTTTTCTTGTGGCTGTAGTCAATGGTTCCAAAGCTCGCTTTTTAACCTTAGAACCGCTAAATGCCCCCGAGTTGGAATCTGGACCAGATTTAATCGAACGCCGTGATTTGGTGAATCCTGCCTTTGAAATGGCTGGTCAAGACCTGTGGGCTAACACCAAAACTGGAAGAAACCGCGGCGGCGGCGGTAAAAGCCACAACTATGATGACCATCGCGACAATCACCTGGTAGAGTTCGGTCGTCGCTTCGCTCAAGATATCGTGGCCGAAATTGACCGCCTGATAGCAGAGCATGACCTGAACACTCTACTACTGGTGGCAGAGCCCCAAATTTTGGGCGTTCTGCGGGACTGTCTCCATAGCAGCAACGGGCGTTCTGTCGCTGTTGATGAGCTGGCGAAAGATCTATGCCGTCTCAAAGCCCGCCAGCTGCATGAATATCTGGCCCAAAAAGGGCTGCTGCCTGCTCGCCAGGTTGCCCTGGCAGAAGCAAGATTGCACCGATGACCCGTTGCGAAATCCTGCTCTCAAGCGTTGGCAGGATAACCAGGATTTTGGGGATTTGCCCTTCCCCAAAATCCTGGTTATCCTGCCGTCAACTAAGAGGTGGGTGGAGTCAGGCACAACCCACGTTAGCCTGTAAAGCAGGCTTGTTTTTGCATGGGTTCTAATCTGTTGGTCCTAAACCGAATAGGTTAACGAGCGCCAGGCAAACCGGGGTAGCGCCAGCATCCGTCGCCACCGCCAGGGTTCGCAGTATAGGCGGTAGAGCCATTCCAGATGGTTATTGCACATCCACTCAGGGGCGCGGGTTTTGACCCCGGCCCAAATATCAAAACTACCGCCAACCCCAATCCAGATGCTCCTGGGACACAGATGGCGATGGTCATTGATCCAGCTTTCCTGACGGGGTACCCCCATACCCACCAAAATGATGCTGGGCTGCAGCACCTTCAAATGATTGAGAAATTCAGGTTCCTCTTCCGGAGTGAGATAACCGTGCTGAGTGCCCACTATATTGAGCCCTGCCAGTTGACGCTGCCAGGAAATAGCCGCCTGGCTGGCCACTCCTGGGGCACCACCGTAAAAGAAGACCGATTCTTTGGTAGACAATCGCTTGAGCAAGTTGGCTGCCAGCTCAATTCCCGGCGTGCGCTCGATGTGATGCCCTTTGAGGCGAAAATACAGCACCACCCCAGCCCCGTCAGGAATGACCAGGTCGGCATTGAGAATAATATTTCGCAGCACGGGATTGTGGTCGGCCTGCATGGCCATTTCGGCATTTAAAGTGACAACATGAGCCCCTTCGCCACGGCGACACCGCTCTAACAGCCAACCGCTGTAGTCATGCCGCCAGTGCACCGGCAAACCCATAACACTCAACACATCAAACGATTTTGGTCGATCCGCTAACACAAGCACTCTCCTGTGAGCCACCTACACCCTTCGCCATTGGAACTAATGAATTTTAGCTAAATACTGGTCAAAGTTACCTGCTCATCCCAAAAACCATACCTTGGAATTGCACAAACTTTCTGCGTGGTTCAATTGGCTTTGGATTAGCCCTCCGGGGTGGCTCCTGACCTAAATCTTTTCCCTGGTTGACTGACAAAACTTCTCAAGCAAATCCCTGAAAGCCCACCCTCCGGGAAGCAAGCTACACCCTAGCCCTTTCCACTTGGGAGAGGGAACTGGAAGGATTGATCGGCTCCCCTCTCCCTCTGGGCGAGGGGTTGGGGGTGAGGGCGTACAGCTTTTGTCAGTCAATGAAACCTTTTCCAAATCCAGAAGTTGAGTTTTGCCTCAGGAATGAGGATTGTATGACATCCAATTTTTGTAGGGCAGGCATCCTACCTGCCCTTGGACAGCCGAAACGGCTATTCCACGTTATTGAATCCCCGTTCCTTAGAGAAAACTCCAGATTGCGAGCTGGACTTGGTTTAGTAGTCCAATTCTTCTTCGTACTCGGTGACTTTCTTCTTCTGGGGGATATTGACCGGAGGTGCCTCGTAAGGCTCAGGCTGGGGCTCGTCTTCAGACCAGACGTCGTCGGTCACTTCTCGAAAATCGGCATCGGCTACGGGGGCTTCCTGGGCAGGCTCATTCCAGTTGGCCTCTTCCATTTCCATGGCCTGGTAACGCTGGGCAGGCTGCTCTACCCGCATGGGTTCCTCTACCAGTTCAGGTTCGGCCCAATCGTCTTCGCTCCAGCGTTCCTCAGCAGCAGGGGCGCGGGATTGGGAAAATTCGGCAGGAGCCCGGACCCCCGAGGGCAGCTGGTTGGCCGTAGAAATGGGCATGATGTACTCGCTGTCGTCATTGCGCTCCCAGGGGGCGCTGCCGATGCCCAGACGCTCCAGCAGGCCAACGCTGAGCTGCACCATTTTTTCTTCGGCCCCTTCAAACACAATCAATCGGTCGGGGCCACTGCTAACAATTTCTTCGACGGATAGCTCGTAGGTGCTGATCACCTGATCGGGTATCTGAGGCAACCCAAAGGAAGCAATCACAATGGTTTCCAGCTGTCCGTTGGTGACATCAAATTTAAAGCCCCGTACCCGGCCCAGTGGTTCGCCGGTTTCAGTGATAACTTCACAGTTCACCAGGGTACTGAAAGGAGCAACGTTGACCTCGTCATCAATAGCGGTATCATCATCTACGAGAATGACATCGCCAATTTGCCGAATATTAGCCAGGGGCATAATCTGCTGGGTGCTCGACACCAGCCCAGACATGATGTTCTCCCGCAGCCCGATGGCGACGACTTCCCGCTGGTCAACATCTACCCACACCTGACTGACAACCCCCAGCCGCTGGCCAGAGTTGCGGGTGATGACTTGTGTACCCAAGAAGTCTGAACGGAGACGATATTTGTCTAAGGTCATGTCTGGTCGATCTCGTTAGCCGAGACAATATAACACTTGTTTAAAGACACATCTTAACCAGAATCGCACCATCTTTACAGGAAGGATGACCGAACCGGAGGGGGAATTGCTGGGTGGTGGGGTGGTTTGGGGAGTAGGGGGGATGAGGGGCAGGGGCGCAGGACAACTATTTGCCACTGAGCGGTTTCCCTGACCTGATTTTCCGAGGCTGTCCTCAGGTGGCTTCTGTTTCTCGTAAGCAGTCCTGCTAGCATACTGAAAGCTATAGTCTACACTCACACTGCAATGGGTTGTGTGGTGTGTTGCATTTGCAAATACTCTGCCATCAGTAAGCGCAAATAATCTAGCCGTTGGAGATAAGCCTGCACTTTGGGATACTGCTGTTTTGCTTCTTCATAAAATCTTGCAATCTCACCATTAGCAAAAATTTGAACCTGATGCAGATGAGAAACTGCTGAATCTAGCTGTGCAACATCGCCAGTAGCTCTGATTTGGTTGGCGTATCCAGAGACATCCACAATCAACAGCTCTAAATCTTCCGAAAATGAAAATTCGTCATCTGACCCAGGATACTGCTCGTTAATCTGCTGAATTTCTGACTTAAGCGTTGAATACTCTGCTGTCAACTGTTGAAAAAGCTGAGTGATATGTTCTCGTTGAACCTCTAATCCAACTTGATTTTGTACCATCTCCTTTAGCCCTCCTCATTGACACCATAGGTTACAATTTTCTCAACACCATATCGATCAGGTCTAACAATCAAAAACTCCTTGCCCTTTCGATATACGGCTGAACCATCTAACCGATACCCCGATTTAGGAACTCGCTTGGCAGTTTTCCTACTGAAATTATGCGCCTTTCTCAAATATTTAAGTGGAGCAAATCCCTTCCTTGCGGCATGATGGAGAATACTCTGCGCTACACTTCCGTAAGTTCCTGCACTCCAGTCTAGAAGATACTGTTGTAGCTCATCACCTTCACTACCTGTATAGCCTTGAAGTAATTCCTTTAAGTAAGGATCACTGGACATAATCTGAATTTTACTTTGTCCTATGGGGCAGGGTTGGATAGAGCCATAGTGAGCTTAGGTCAGACTAACGGACAGCGTTTTGGGCTTGTGCCGGGGTGACGGTTTCGGTTTCCAGGTCGATGCCGATGACCTGGGTATAAGCGCCCCTGGCCTGGGTAACGCCGATGGTGCGCTGGGCTGCTTCGATCATGGGGCGACGCAGGCTGACGACGATGAACTGAGCCTGCTCTGCCTGGCGCTTGATCATGCGGGATAGGCGCTCCACGTTGGCCCCGTCGAGGAACATATCCACCTCGTCGAAGGCGTAGAAGGGGGAGGGGCGGTACCGCTGCAGGGCGAAAATAAAGCTGAGGGCCGTGAGGGATTTTTCGCCCCCGGACATGGAGGCCAACCGCCGCACGGGCTTACCTTTGGGGTGGGCTACCAGATTGAGGCCACCGTTGAAGGGGTCTTCAGAATCTTCTAACTGCAGGTGACCATCCCCATCGGACAGTTCCGCAAAGATAGCCTGGAAGTTGATATTGACGGCATCATAAGCCTCCTGAAAGGCTTTGCGGCGCAGGGTGGTGAAGGTTTCGATGCGCAGCAGCAGTTCGGTGCGTTCTTCTTCCAGGGTGGTGAGCTTCTGGCTCAGGTCATTGAGGCGTTCCTGGGTGCGGTTGTACTCCTCCAGGGCCAGCATGTTGACGGGTTCCAGGGCTTCCATGCGACGTTGCAGCGATCGCAACTCCTTCCGCAGGGTTTCCAGATCCGTTTCTTCAGGAATTTCAGGTAGAGGATCCGGCAATTCTGCCGCCATCTGCTCCAGCTGAGTCTGGGCTTCGGCCAGCTGCTGCCGCCGTTCCTGCTGGGTTTCAAGCAATTTCTGCCGCTGCCATTCCTGCTGCTGTTTGTGGGTCTGCTGCTGGCGCAGGCGTCCTTCCAGTTCGTCACGCTTGCTTTTCTCAGCCGCGAGGGTCTGATCCAGCACCGCCATGGCCTGCTTGAGCTGCTGGATTGCTTCATTCATGACCGCCTGCTGCTGGCGATTTTGCTCAATCTGCTGCTGGCGCTCGGTCTGCTGCTGGGCCAGCTGAGTCAGCTGCTGCTGGTTTTGAGTAATGGTGGTTTCCAACTGCTGGAGCTGGTTGCGCTGGTCCTGAAGTTCTCTCTCAGCGGTCTGCAGGGCGGTTTGGCGCTGGTTGAGCTGATCTTCAAGCTCCTGGACGGCGGCCTGGGCGGTTTGCCATTCGCTGTGGGTTTGG
>JGI12437J12857_1000247_pt1 | contig 9216 bp, 9 predicted proteins | sample HotLakmasection4_FD_12857 | JGI IMG/M metagenome (IMG submission 12857)
AGAGGGAACGCTCGGCGAAGTTCAGCCAGCGGTTAAACTGCACCGTCACCCAATCTGCCAGGGGAGAAAAGCCCAGGTAAAGGGCTAACGCCCAGAGGGTAGCGCCTGCGATCGCAGCCGTATCAATCGGCAACGGAAACGGCAGCAACTGGTTCACCATGGCAATCCCCCCTTACGGCTTACAAAATCAGCTAAAAAAAGTCCCTCATCAAGAGGGACTTTTGACAATGCCTTAACCATACCGTAAGGCCAGCAAAAATTCAGAGGACGGACTTAATCCCTACCGCCAGGGCGATAATCGGGACGGGGTGGGCCAGGATCTAGCCGATAGCGGTCATTCAAATCGTCGCGGGTTTTGGATGGGCGACGGCGGCGCACCCGATCATCCCCTGGACGAGAGCCGCCCCCGTAATAGGGAGGGCCATCGGAGAGGTCGTTCGGTGGCAGAGGGGGACCACTGCCGGGACGCATGTCGCCGCCCGGACGCATATCGCCACCGGGACGCATGTCACCACCGGGTCGCACGTCTCCGCCAGGGCGCATATCGCCACCAGGACGTCCGTTCGGAGGCGGCAGGGGAGGACCATCGTTGTAGCGATCCGAGTACCGATCTTGGGGTGGATAGGGAGAGCGGGGTTCATCCCGACCGCTCAGCATGGGTCTGGGCCGGGCGTAGGGGTCGTAAGGATCAGGGCCTCGCATATCCAACTCTGCCCGCATGTTTGCCCTTGAATCGGTGCCATAGGCGGGGCGGCTAGGACGACTGGGGCGATAGCCACCGCCACCCATGTAGGGATCGTTCTCAGGGCCACGTCCCCGCGGCGGCATGCTTTGAGGGCTTCTAGCGGAAATATTTTGAATCACAAGTGCCGTCAGCATCCCCACAACAATCATCTGCTGGAAGGATAGAATCACGTCCATGTTCAGATTGCCTAGCAAAATAACGCCTGCAATCAGGAACAGGATGGCGTAGACTCGGTCGGAATCGCGCCCATAGCCAGGTTTAAGCCTATCTAAGAAAAACAGGGCGACGGCACCGAGAACCATAAAGATACCGAGCAGTAGGGGAACAGGGGTGCCAAAATTCACAGTGGATTCCTCTCAAGGGTGCGACTCAGAGGGAGAGACGCAAGTTGCCAAAAATCAGCGCAGCACCAGTGGCTTAACTGGTTGGCCAAATCAATTCTAACGGACTTCGGTTGAATCTACTGGCCCAGGAAATTTCTATCACCGCAGCATCGATCCTGCGGTCCATCTACAAGAATGGGGGATACATACAAATGTACCCCCCGCCGATGACCAAATGGTGATTGAACCAGTCAGATTACTGGCGCTGAATTTTATCGCGCTGGCTGAGGAAAATCAGGGCAACCGTTGCAGGAATAACAACGATGGCAGCACCAGCGAGAATGCTCAACAGGAAATTGGCTAAGGAAGGTGTCATATTCCCCTTGTTCCTAACTTTTGTAGACGAATCGTTAACTCAATTATTATCGATCATGGACAACCTTAGAAGGGCTGAACTTCTGAGATTGCCTATGAGGTAGGGTAAAGCTTTGCGGCCTGGCTTACCCACAGCCATGAGAAGTTTGTTTACAAAGCTTTAGAATTTAAGAAGAGCTTCAGGAGAGGTGTAGATATGGCGACTACCGATATGGTCAGTGTTGGCATAGGGCTGTTTTTGGGGTTAATGACCCTGCTCTTTATCTTCCGCATTGTCCTCACCTGGTATCCCCAGGTGGATTTGAACAAGCTGCCCTATTCCCTGGTGGCCTGGCCTACGGAACCCTTTCTGATTCCTGTACGCAAGGTGGTGCCCCCTATCGGCGGGGTCGATATTTCCCCGATTATCTGGGTCGGCATCGTCACCCTATTGCGGGAACTGCTCGTAGGTCAGCAGGGCGTTCTTAAGATGCTTGGGTATTAGCCGCAGGCTCGGCAGCGCCATCTCATTTAAGGTGGGCTTTCACCTGAATCGACTCCAGCCGTAGGCTGCATTCGCGGACAGTAGATCTGCAAAAGCCTCAGTGGACTGGGCTTTTAGGCCGCAATGCATCACTGACGGTATATAACCTCTCCATTAGCCGTAGGCTGCATTCGCGGCCAGTAGATCTGCAAAAGTCTTAGTGGACTGGGCTTTTAGGCCGCAATGCATCACTGACGGAATGTGAACTCTCCATTAGCCATAGGATGCATTCGCGGCCAGTAGATCCGCACAAGTCTCAGTGGACTGGGCTTTTAGGCCGCAATGCATCACTGACGGAATGTGAACTCTCCATTAATGCAGGCAACAGGTTGCGGCCAATCAGAAATCTGTCACAGAGTGCGTCAGGCGAGCATCTCGATACCGTAAGCGGTGCGTTGCGGCCCAACGGTTTAGACTGGGACAACTGGCAAAGGTAAAGGCCGATAACGCACCCTACGTCGGTCGCAGCGTTTGGTAAAAGATTCACCCTAACAGGGCTTGATAGATAGGCTTTGCCCGCCATCCGGAATCCAGAAATATTGGAGAATTATCCCGCCGTCATCATCTGGTTGACAAAATTGGTGTACACATCCCCATTCAGGAAGTGAACATTCTCCAGCACCTTCTGATGGAATCCAATGGTGGTAGGTAGGCCGGTAATGGCACATTCCCGCAGCGCCCGCTTCATGCGCTTAATCGCCGTAGGACGGTCAGGTCCCCAGACAATCAGCTTACCCACCAGAGAGTCGTAGTAGGGCGGAATTTCGTAGTCGGTGTAGACGTGGGAATCCATCCGCACACCCATGCCGCCAGGGGCCAGATAGCCGCTAATGCGACCGGGATTGGGCCGGAAGTTGTGATCCGGATCTTCCGCATTGATGCGGCACTCGATGGCGTGACCCCGAATTTCAATGTCTTCCTGGGTGAAGGGCAGCTTTTCCCCCTGGGCAATGCGCAGCTGGGCGGCAATTAAGTCGATGCCGGTAATCATTTCGGTGACGGGATGCTCTACCTGAATGCGGGTGTTCATTTCCATGAAGTAGAAGTTACCCGAGGCATCCAGCAGAAATTCCACCGTACCGGCCCCAACGTAGCTAATGGATTTTGCCGCCCGCACCGCAGCATCCCCCATTTTTTGTCGCAGTTCGGGCGATAGGGCCGGGCTGGGGGCTTCTTCCAGCAGCTTCTGGTGTCGCCGCTGAATGGAACAGTCCCGCTCTCCCAGGTGCACCACATTGCCGTAGCTATCTGCCAGAATTTGAAATTCAATATGTCGGGGACGCTCAACAAACTTTTCCAGATAAACGCCGGGGTTGCCGAAGGCGGCTTCCGCTTCACCCTGGGCCGCCATGAAGGCTTTGCTCATTTCTTTATCGTTCTGCACCAGGCGCATGCCGCGTCCACCGCCGCCTGCCGTCGCCTTGATGATGACCGGGTAGCCGATTTTATTAGCGATATCGTAGGCTTCCGATTCATCCACCAGCAGGCCGTCGCTACCGGGCACGGTGGGAACTCCGACCCGCTGCATGGTGTCTTTAGCGGTAGACTTGTCCCCCATTTTGCGGATCGAGTCGGGAGAAGGACCAACGAAAACCAGCTGGTGGTCAGCGCAAATTTCGGCAAATCGAGCATTTTCCGCCAGAAACCCATAGCCGGGATGAATCGCTCCGGCATTGCGGGTTAAAGCTGCGGCGATGATGTTAGGAATATTGAGATAGCTTTTCTGGCTGGGTGCTTCGCCGATACAGACTGCCTCATCCGCCAGCTGAACATGCAGGGCGTGGCGGTCTACCGTGGAGTGTACTGCAACGGTGGCAATGCCCATCTCTTCACAGGTGCGAATGATGCGCAGGGCAATTTCTCCCCGGTTGGCAATCAAGATTTTTGAAAAGCGCATTAGATACGGCGAAATTAACTAGATCTGAATCATACGACGGTTGCTAATCGTATCACGGAGAAATGTCGATAATTTTGCTGCCAGACCCCTAACAAAAATGCACTTATGGTTTATTGTATTTATCTGAGCCTGATACACCTCTGAAGGTCTTGACCTCACAAGGCTATTTCTATTCAGCCGTATCAGCCTAACCCACGCGGATGTGGTGGAATTGGTAGACACGCACGCTTGAGGGGCGTGTAGCTTTGCTGTGCGAGTTCGAGTCTCGCCATCCGCATATATCGGCAATGTAGGGCTGAATGGCGTTCCTTGATAACCTCGCGTTTGCCAGGGAGGTGACCTAATAAAGGGTTTGTTCGACCAGTTCTACAGTTGGTTAAGGCTTCTGGAGTAAGCCCTACCGGGTAGGTGTAGACAATTTGCAGCAGTCAACCTCGACCTGTATGTTGCTTTCGTATCTGCCTTTTAGTCTACTCAGCGAAAGCACGATAAGATAAAGCTGAAAGCAGATAAACTTTTGTAACAGCTTTGACTTCTGCCATTCAGCCCGTTACCGATGCCGCCGTCCCCCGCGACTGGTATGCCCTGCGCCCCCTGTGGCAGGCTGGGCAACCCATCGTCCAGAAGGGGCTACCCCACGATCAACTTTCTCCCGCCTGGCAAATTTTGCTGCTGGGGGATGGTTCACCCACTCGCCACCTGCAGCTTCTAACCCGTGAGCACACCGAAGTGGACGTAATTGATATGTCCCCCGTGGGTATGGACCTGGACGGTGCCCCGGATATTATTCGGGTGGTTCCGGGACCCCGTTTGCGGCGTCAGGTCTGGCTGCGTACCGCGTCGGGGCAACGGCTGGCCTACGCCACTTCCTGGTGGGAAGCCAGCCACGTGGATGAGTATTTGCAAAATCGTTCTTTGCCGATCTGGGCCAGCCTGGCCCGGTTGCGCACAGAGCTATATCGCGATGTGCAGGGCATTTACTTTGGGGAATGCCCGGCCCTGGAGGCGGCTTTTGATCAGAAAGGCCCCTTTTGGGGACGGCACTATCTGTTCTGGCACCACGGTAAGCCCTTGACGCTGATTTATGAGGTGTTTTCGCCCTATTTAACCCGGTATTTGGGGCCGATGTAGGGAGTTGGAAGTAGATGGGTAGATGGGTGGATAGGTGGATAGGTATCAGGGACTGGGTGCCGGGTCCGTCGCATCAGATCAGCTTGATCTCTAAACCTATCCGCCCCCCACCCCCTGATACTCGATCCCCGCTTCCCGATACCTGTCCCTGATCCCCGATCCCCGATTCCCACCCCGATCACTCACATCCACCCTGGTCCCTTCGAAGATGGTGGATCGTAGGGATTTTGGGGATCGGCAAAACGGTTTTGCTGGGTGCGGGTGGGTTCGAAGTTAATGTCGGCTCTTAATGGACCGTAGGTTTGCCGCAGCATAGCTTCGATGTGGTCGCCTAGGGTTTCTCGGGCATCCCAAAATTCAGGATGAATGGCCAGACGAAGCTCAACCCAAACCTGACGACCTACCATGCCGCGAGAGCGAATGCTCATGCAGCGAGTAACCCCCTGTACAGAATTGGCGATGGCGGCAATGGCTTCGGGGGCGATGGCGGTGGGGCGTAACAGCAGGGGGAGTTGAGCTTTTAAGACGCGCCAGAGGCTGCGGGGTAGGGTGAGTAGGAGGGCGATCGCAAATACCGCATCCAGCCACAGCTGGTTTTGCCATACTGCCAGCAATACCATCAGCATAAGAATGCTGAACCAGGCATCTTTCAAAAAATGTTGGGTGTTGAGTTGGAGGGGCAGATTCTCTAAAATGCGGGCCTGATAGCTGGAGTAAATGCCCAGCGCAACATTCAAAATCACCATGGCGGCGGTGAACTGCAAAACCCTGGGCTCAAGGTTGACTAAAAAGGAAGCGTCGCCACCGGTCATGGCCTGAAAAACCTGTTGCAGGGCCACCAGCAGTACGCTCACCCCCGTAAAGCCTAAAAAGGCACACAGCATGAGGGTGCCAGCCACCTCGGTGCGGCCATGGCCCCAGACTTCTCGACCCATTTGCCGCTGGGGAGAGTTCAGGGCCATCAGGCTGAGGATGGTACTGAACCCGTCTACGAGGGTGTGTAAAGACTCGGACAACAGCGTTAAAGACTTATTCGCCCAGCCCCCCAAAACCTCAACCGCCAGCAGCAGTAATGTTGCCCAGAGGGTGGTTAACAGCAGTCGAGAACTCATTCGGCGTTGGTATTCGCCTGGGGTCATGGGCTAATCGTCGATACATCTTGCTCCAGACAGCAGAAAAGTCACCTCTGAAAGACGCCATTGCTGGTGCTCGGAACATGGTCTAGTCGGCTCAATACTACTTCAAGAATCTGTAAAAAAGCAGACCGCAATCATGGGATCACGATCTGCTGTTGACTTAGAAATGGATGTTCATGGGGCAGGCTCTATTGAACCCACCCATTTAACCCCCATAGGGGTCTGCTACACTCAGCTACCGCCTCTTGCCGCCGGGCAATCTACTACTCGAACAGAAGCAGCAGCGGCGTAGTCCCGCAGAATATCTGCTTCGGGGGCAAAACTGTTACCGGTTTCGTTCACTGGAGTCGCGACTTGACACCAACCCGCCATTTCGGTAATGACGGATGCTCCCCAGTGACCGCTGATATCGCTAAAGGTGGGCGGGTTAGAGATATTCGGAATCAACGCCGTGGCATCTTGGGGTAGAGGAGTTGCCCCTTCGGCATCCGATTCTTTTGCAAGCTCCGAGAGTCGGGCGAGTTTATTCAGCATGGCCATATACTCAGCCCGAGATAGGTTATCCGTCGGGCGGAAGTTGCCGGTGCCAAAGTCTCCAGCAACAATGTCGAGGGACTTTGCCTGGGCAATTTTGAGAGCACTCCAGCGGTCTTGAGCAACATCGGGGAAGGGCGCACTAAACACCGACTGGGGAATGGTTGCCAACAGAGAGGTAGGCAAAACCTGGGAAGCTGCTTCCATCACGATAGAAACGCCCTGCTCCCGAGTCAGAGGATTCTTGGGTCTGAACGTACCATCTTCGGCAAAGCCAGAAACCAAACCAAGCTCAGCAGCGTGAACAATTTCATTGGCGTAGATATTGCCAGAAATGTCGGTGAAGGGAAGCGTTGCTGGAGGCGTAGGCCGTGACGGTTGGCTCGGTTCAGATGGTCCGGTGGCCACATCTTCGCCATCCGCAGCAAGCAGTTGGGCCACAGTCATGTCGTTGGTGAAGTACACCAGATTAGACCCAACAATTCGCCCATCGAAGGTGCGCTTGGTGAGGGACCAGCCCGGATCTAAATGGATCTTGGTGTAGCCAGTAGGGCTAACGCCCCCTGTCCGACCAATGGTGAACCGGTCTCGGCCTGTAATGCTGGTACGGTACTGCAACAGAATTTCGCCGTTGCGCTCTCTTAACTCAAAAATGCCACCGGAGCCAATGTCTTCGCCGGCCCACACCGCATAGCCGTTACTGTCTTTTTGCAGGCGGCAAGTGCCGGTGTAGTCAAAGCTGTTCCACAGGTCGTTGACTGCAGTAGGCCTGGCGTTAGGGTCAACAAGACTCCAGCAGGCAGGGCTGTCGGCCAGTTGCTCAACGATAAACAGTCGATAGGGTTGAGACGTGGACCCTGGGACAGCTACAACCAAAAAGTCACTTTCATCGATGGGAGTGTTACCAAAGGTCTGAGCCAGCTGTATGGTGTCTAGACCGGCAGACTGAAATTCTGTAACCCTTGCAGAAGCCTGCCCCGCATTACTAAACATGCTGATGGTAGCTGCTGTCAGCGCCAGGGCTTTAAGGCTAGAAGATAGATTCATAATTCACCCTTCCTAGGACATGATCTGGTGATTGTGATACAGGGGTGCGATCGCGCAACGCCTGACGGTATGAACGACCCAAAACTTGAATTTGCATTGAATTTGGTGCCACTCGACAACCGAAACTGAATGAAACGACCGGTATCCTTTGCGATCCAGGCGACTTCCAGGGGTAAGAAAACTGACCAAGGTGCATCTGGCGGGAAACCGACATTCATTTTACGGGCAACAGGTTGCCATGGCACTAATTTTGTCCCTGGTTCCTTAAGTAATCTTAGGGAAGCTCCACATAAATAGACGTTTTGAGTAAATAGACGTTTTGAGTATAAAAGCAGGGGAGAAGCATGCTCAGAACCATCAGGATGCTTGTTGAAGTGGACTACCGCCGACTCCCAATGCCTGGTAGAAGGCTACAGGTCAAATTCATCCAGCGCAGTAGACTCTGCCGATTCAGCCTCTGCTCCGAGGGGGTTAACAGAGCGGGATACCGAAGCTTTGTAGCTTTCCTGCTGGGTAACCATATCTACCGCAATGGCTTCTATCCACACCTCCAGGCAGCCCATGGGCACGGTCAGCTGCACTGACCCCTCCAGCTGGCCATGGCCATTGGGGACTAGATGGCTAATCTGCCGGGGTTCATCGGTCAGGCTACGGGTTTGGGGATCAGTAATCCATACCTTGAGATACATGCGGTTGGCATGGTAAGGCACCCGCAGGGTTAGCAGAACGGTTTCCTTTGCGGTTAACTCGGTGGTGCCAATGATAATTTCAGGCACCGGCGGATTTAATGGTTCTAAGTCGTCCCCCTCCTGAAGCCGGTCAACCAGAGCCGCTGCCGCTGCCGGGGTGATTTCCTCAACGGCAGGCTCAGGGTCTTCATAAATGACCACTTCCCCTTCGAAGGGAATAAACACCGGTTGATTGCTTTCCTCCTGCTCTGGCGCATTAGGGGTTTCTGTTTTGGCAGTGCCCTGCCTGGCCTGGTTGGCTTCCTCTTGAATGGTAACGGCCAGGTCGTTCAGGCGATTCCAGAACTTTTCCTGCAGATTGAGGGCTTTGAACGCCATCGTCTCATGGGAGGGCAGCATCAATGAATCTGCCCCCTCTCTTGCCGAGGAAGGCCGGGCCGGGTTTCGGTTGGATGCCCCCTGAGGGTTACCCCCCCCAGCGGTTCCCCGAGTTGAAGACGCCTCTGGAGCTAATGATTGTAATGGCGGTAGGGTTAGCCCCTGGGGCGAGCGAACCGCCGGCCCATCGGCAGTCTCTGGCGATTGTTGCTCGGGGGGCGAGGGTGCGACGGGATTGGCATTGCTAGCCGGAGGAGCCGCCTCAATATCTGCCGAATTGGGGCCTGGAGATGCCGGTTCATCCTGGGAGATCGACGCAGGCTTGGGTTGCCCCAGGGGCGGCAGCACAGGTTTACGGGCGCTGACCTCATGGGGAGACGGGTAGTAAATCTTGGGGGGAATGGTGGGGTGACTGCGGGGCAGGGTAATGGTTGGTAC
>JGI12437J12857_1000265_pt1 | contig 8970 bp, 5 predicted proteins | sample HotLakmasection4_FD_12857 | JGI IMG/M metagenome (IMG submission 12857)
CCGTGCTTCTTCCCGGCGCCAAAGCCCCGAAACTGATTTCACGCAAAATGATGGAAGTCATGAAACCGGGCACGGTTTTTGTGGATATTGCGATTGACCAAGGCGGTTGCGCGGAAACTTCCCATGCAACCACGCACGAAGATCCTGTTTATTTCGAAGAAGATATTCTGCACTATTGCGTCGCCAACATGCCCGGCGCGTATGCGCGGACATCCACGCAAGCGCTTACCAACGCCACCAGTCTGTATGCCGCAAAAATCGCCGATCTCGGTCTGGAAGAAGCGCTTCGGCAAGTGCCTGAATTAAAGCCCGGATTAAACACCCACAACGGGCATATCACCTGCCAAGCCGTTGCCGAAGCGCATCAGTTGCCTTATCAGGCCTATGCTTGAACTTTGTATTGGGTCTGTACATTTCCCGAACGAACTGTATAGTATCTCTTTCTAGTTCGTAAACCAACGATGACAGGGTAAAATATCCTTGACAGTTCACATCACCCTAGCGTTACAGCGCAGGGTAATTTCCACGTATTCATGATTGAAGAGACCATTCACTTTGCTAATGCCCGCGAGGCGCAGGACATCACAGGCGATCGCCTGGAAATTCTTGCCCGCATAGAAAAAGCCTTGCAGGTTCGTTTAACCGCGCGCGATACATGGTTGCGTATTCTCGGAAACGAGGCGCATGTCGTACATGCGGTGCGTTTTTTCGAATTGCTCCGCCGTGCGCGGAATCAAGGCGTCACCTTGAAAGAACACGGAATTATATACACGTTGCAACAAATACAAGCGGGACGAGAAGTGGATTTGGAGGAATTATTCAGAACCCGCATTGAAGTGGCCCAGGGCAAAGCGCCGATATTCCCGCGCACATTCGGCCAACGCTTATACGTGGATTCAATACGTAAAAACGACATTACATTTGGTTTCGGACCGGCCGGCACGGGGAAAACCTATTTGGCGATGGCCATGGCCGTTGCCACGTTGTTAAAAAATGAAGTAAGTCGTATTATCCTCACGCGCCCGGCGATTGAAGCGGGCGAAGCATTGGGTTTTCTTCCGGGCGATTTGCAGCAGAAAATTTTGCCTTATTTGCGGCCGTTATACGATGCGCTGTATGACATGATGCCCGCCGAAGAAATCGAAAAGTATATTGAGCGCGGCGTGATAGAAGTAGCTCCCCTTGCCTATATGCGCGGCCGGACATTAAACCATGCTTTTATCATTTTGGACGAAGCGCAAAATACCACACGCGAACAAATGCTTATGTTTCTCACACGCCTCGGATTCGACTCGAAATGCGCGGTCACCGGGGATTTAACCCAGATTGATCTGCCACCCAATAAAGTATCCGGCTTGAAGGAAGCGCGTTCCCTTTTGAAAGACGTAGAAGGCATTGCTTTGATAGAATTGGGCGACGAAGATGTGGTGCGGCATGCGTTGGTTCAAAAAATTATTCAAGCATACCGTAACGGACGATCCGCTTCGCCTCACGACGCCCCCACATCCACCCCCGCCGCGGTGGACGCATTAAACAACAACGCATCCATGGCGTGAGCATGCTTTGCGTCGCATTCATACACCGTTATGCATTCCATATCCAAAAAAAGAGAAAAACGAACAAGAAAAGCAAGCAAACCCGGCGCAAACCGGGGCTTGTCGTTTGATCTACGCACCTACGGCGTGCCGGGGATACTGGCTCTGCTTTTATGGGGACTGGTAGTTTTTATCCTGCATGTAGGAGCTGGCGTAAGCCGTCTCCCGCTATCGGAAGGCCAACGCGCGCCCGCCACCGTAATTGCGCAAGTGGATTTCGAGTCTGTAGACATTGCCGCTACGGAAATAGGAAGGCAACAGGCGGGTGACGCTATACCACCTGTTTTTCTGATTAACACCGCTCCACTTCAGTCTGCCTTGCGCACACTTGATTTGTTGCTGGATCGTGTCGTGTGGTTAAGGACGCAAACGGATAGAACGGCTTTAGATGAAGGTGAACCATGGCCTGATCTGGACGTGCCGGGTGTTACTTTCAATACCGCGGAAGCAATGCGTTTGATTCCCGAAGGGCGTGAAGAGGAATTCCGGGTTGCATTACGGCAGGCCTTGTCTTCGGTATGGCAACGCGGCATTGTTTCCGAAACCGATCGGGAAAGTTTATTTCATGGCGTGGCTTCACTTGGATTAGTCGCCATTCGGGATCCCGAAGGCACACCCGGCCAGGCCGTGGAAATTGCGTCGTTGCCTACCCGTTTCGAAGCAATGTATGCGGTGATCCGCATGCTTCGAACCGCCATGCCTGATGCGCCGATTCCAGAGCGCTTGTTATCGTCTCTTTTAGCGGATTGGTTACAGGCGAATCTCATGTACGACCGGGCCACCACGGAAAGCATGCGCCTGGAAGCACAGCGCACGGTTCCGCTTGTCCCCAAGAAAGTGCGGGCTGGTTCCACGTTGATGAATCAAGGGGATACGATTGACCGTCAACGCATTGAAGATTGGCGCGCGCACGATAAACGCATGAACGAACTTCGCTCACCGCATGACCGTCGCATGGCGCTGGCCGGACGGGCTATCCTGCTTCTTTTCGCGTTGATTATCTGCGCGGGCTTGCTCCGTACAGTCCGGCCGGATGCTGTCGCGTCCCCACGCTATGTCCTGCTTCTAATGCTGATTTCTTTATTGACGATTGCTCCGTCCAAAGGATTGCTTTTTTATGTATATGAAAACACCGAATGGCTGTCCGCCACGCTGATGGAACTTGTTTTGCCTCTTGCGCTAGCTCCTTTGCTGACGACGCTGCTTCTGGGGTCCGGCGCCGCGCTGGTGATGGGCGTATGGACCAGTTTTTCCGTGGCGATTATGTTCGAGAATAGTTTCACGGTGTTGGTTATGGGCTTGCTGGTGTCTGTGCTGGCGGCATACGCCGCGCGCGACGTGCGCAAACGTTCCAGTTTAATCCGCGTCGGTTTTTGGATCGGTGTAGCGCAAATGTTGTACGGCATCAGCTATGCCATTTTACAACAATACCCGTTGCCACTGGCCTCTTCACAAGCCATGGCGGCATTCTTTTCCGGCATCATTGTTGCGTTAATCACATTGATGGTGCTCCCTATCTTCGAGTCTTTGTTCCGCCTTACCACGGATATTACCTTGTTGGAATTATCGGACATGGGCCATCCCTTGCTTCAACGCCTGGCTATGGAAGCGCCCGGAACCTATCATCACAGTTTAATGGTAGCGAACCTCGCGCAATCCGCCGCTTCGGAAATCGGCGCCAATGCCTTGCTTCTGCGTGTTTGCGCGTATTACCACGACATAGGCAAACTGACTAAACCCGATTTTTTCATCGAGAATACACAGTTCAGGGAAAATCCTCATGACAGTTTAGCGCCGAGCATGAGCACGTTAGTCATTATTTCCCACGTCAAAGAAGGCGTAAGCATGGCAATGCGCAATAAACTACCTACGCCGATAATCGAAGCCATTCAACAACACCACGGCACCAGCCTGGTCTCGTATTTTTATCACAGGGCGAAAACCATCAAAGCCGAAGAAGGGGACGCGACCCCGCTATCCGAAGGCGACTTCCGTTATCCGGGCCCGCGCCCACGCACACGGGAAATGGGCATTTTGTTGCTGGCCGACAGCATCGAAGCCGCGTCCCGTTCCATGGATAAATCGTCCCCGAGTCGCATTGAAAATCTCGTTTCGGAAATTATTGATGCATACTTGCACGACGGACAATTGGACGAATGCGATTTGACGTTTGCTCAGTTACATGTCATACGCCGTTCGTTTGTTTTTACATTGACGAATATGTTGCATGGGCGCGTGCCCTACCCCAAAGATGAAACTGGACCTAAGCAATCAACAGACAAAATTTCGCCTGCACCCGCCAGCGTACCGGACCTTTCTTAATTGGGTCATGCGACGCGTGCAGCAACTCGACCGGTCCCGCCCATGGGAACGTGTTTCGCTTGTGCTTACCGATCACCGGACCATGCGCCGCTTGCATCAAGCCCACTTGGGCAGCGCGAAACAAACCGATGTCCTGAGTTTTGTGTACCCGCCTGCGCCCGGCGAACAAGGATATGTTGGAGAAGTCATTGTGAACGTGCAACGCGCATTTCAAGCCGGGCCGCTTCACGAAGGCGTGCCGTACGAATGCGCTTTGTATATCGCGCACGGATGCCACCATTTGGCGGGACTCGAGGACGACACGTTTGAACGTCAACGGCGCATGCGTATGCGGGAACATGGCTGGCTATCCAGCGCGCAATCCGCGGGATTAATTACATCACTTGGGCTTAGAGAAAGAATCTGATTATTATGGAATCCTCCACGTTCACGGGCAGTTTGCTTCTGGCTTTAGCATCGTTGGCTTCTACACTGCATCTGTGTTTTCGCCTGGCAGGCGATGCCGGCGTCCCACGATTTATCGAGAAATATCCGTCAAGCAAACGGTACGCATTCTGGATGCGGCATTGGGCGGTAATCACCGCATCCTTGCTTGTATTTGCCATTGGATTGGCTGTCACGGCCTTATTTCTTCTCGCTCCTGATGCCAAATCCTTGTTTAGTTTGGATTACGGAGTGCGTTGGCTTCTGGTCGCAAGCGCATCGCTTATCTTGTTGCGCGTCATTCCCTCTGCCATAGCCGAAGGGTATGCCGACCGCATCACCTCCGTGGCTCTCCCGGTAGCGGCGGTATGCACCACGATCGTATTTCCTTTTGCATGGATCGTCGCCCAACTGGAAAAACATGTTACGCATTTACTGGTTAGTCAGGCGCCCGACGATCACCGCCCTTCCTCCGAAGACGAAATTATTTCTTTAATGGAACATGCCGACTCGGATGATCTGGAAGAATCCGAGCGAGAAATGATCCGCAGCGTTCTTGAATTCGGCGAAACCATTACGCGGGAAATCATGACGCATCGCGTGGACGTGGTGGCGTTTGAGCATGACGCCACGATAGACGCCTGCGTAAACCGTTCTAAAGCTTCTCCGTATTCCCGCTTCCCTGTATATGCGGATAGCCTCGATGACATCCGTGGCGTGGTGCATGTGAAAGATTTGCTGCGCGCCATCAGCGAAGGAAAGAAAGACGATCCGATTGTCGGGTTATGCAATAAAGTGGCGTTTGTGCCTGAGTCCATGCCGATTGATGATTTATTCCGCCAGCTTCGCGCGACACGGGCGCAACTGGCCGTGGTCGTGGATGAATACGGTGGGACCGCCGGATTGGTATCTATGGAAGATATTATCGAGGAGCTCGTCGGGGAAATTCATGACGAATATGATCCAGCCGAAATGGGCATGCATGCCATGCCCGACGGATCGTATATGGTCAACGCGCGCGAATCGGTGCATGACGTCAACGAAGCTTTGCATATAACTATTCCTGAACACGAAGATTATGATTCCATTGGCGGCTACGTGTTTCACGAACTCGGCAAAATTCCCGCGCCAGGCGAATGTGTCATTAAAGATACGTATGAAATCCGCGTGCACACAGCCAGTCCTAACCGCATCCATGTCGTGCGCGTTATGGTGCGCCAGAAGCAGGAACATCCCGCCGCGGACGCAAAATAATAAGAGTCACGAGAAGTGGTCGGTCCGTGCTCCGGGCAACACGGAGGTTGCCCCTCCCGGAATCGCTCTGGAGGGACGCGCTCCGTCGCGTCCATTGACTCTGGAGGGACGCGCTCCGTCGCGTCCGTTGACCATGTTCAGAAACTACAACGCATAAATAAATTTATGCATTTCACATCGGCCAAATCCATAACAACAACGGGATAGCCAAAATCAAAATGATAATTTGCAGAGGCAAACCTAAGCGCCAATAATCACCAAACCGGTATCCACCCGGCCCCATGACTAACGTGTTGGATTGATGGCCAATCGGCGTTAAAAAAGCGCACGATGCCGCGATGGCCACGGTCATTAAAAAAGGATCGGCATTTACGTCCAGCCCATGGGCAAGCGCAAGGCCAATCGGAGCCATGAGAAATGCAGCCGCTGCGTTGTTGATGGCATTCGACAAAAGCGTGGTCACAACAAAAAGAGCCGCTAACGAAAAACCCGGTGGCCAGGACGTGCCCCATGCTAAAAGTTGATCCGCGATCCACGCCGCTCCCCCGGTGTCATCCATGGCTTGCCCGACTGGAATCATCGCGCCCAACAAGACAATGACAGGCCAGTCAATGCTTGTATAGATTTGACGTAGCGGGACGATCCCGAACACAATCATCAAAACCGCAGCGGTCATTAACGCAATTTGCGTGGGCAGTATATTCATGACCATACAGCCAATGGCGATAACGAATAAGGCCAGCGCGATCAATAATCGGCGCGGTTGACCAATCGTCAATTCACGTTCTGCCAACGGAAGACATTGCAAATCCGCGAGGGCTTCCTGAATAGAGGCAGGAGGGCCTTCCCATAATAGAACATCCCCTTCTTTAAAACGGATGGAGGCCAATCGCTCCCGTATACGTTGGCCCTGGCGCGCGACCGCAAGCAAATTAAGGCCGTGATGGACGCGCAAATTCAAGGACCGCGCGGTTTGTCCAACCATGCGGGAGCCGGGGAGCACTACCGCTTCCGCGACATGAATATCCTTGGATTTAATAAATGCGTCCGCCAACGATTGGCTTCCCGCCAATTCAAGACCGGCGTCATCGGCAAATTGTTTAAGCGCTTCGGAATCCCCTTCCACGATCAGAATATCCCCGCCATGAATAGCATCGTATCCCGAATATATAGGTAATCGTTGATCGTCGCGCACAAAGCCAATGATTGAGACATCCGCGTCGCTGATTTCTTTTATGTCACGCAACATGCGACCCGCCAGTTTGGATTGTTCGGGTACAAGCACTTCGGTCAGATAGTCCTTAATTTCAAACAATTCGTCCGGCGCCGCTTCGCCTTTCCGTTGGGGAAGCAAGCGCCAACCCACCAGCGAAATAAACAAAATACCCGCCAGCGCAATACTAGAGCCTACAGGCGCAAACGAGAACATTGCGAAAGGCTCACGGCCTTGCTCCGCGCGGAACATGGCAATGATAATATTGGGTGGCGTGCCGATTAACGTCGCCATACCACCTAGCAAAGACCCGAAAGCCAAAGGCATAAGCAGCACGGAAGCGGGCTTGCTGTTTTCCCGCGCCATCCGAATCGCCACAGGCATCAACAACGCCAAAGCCCCAACATTATTCATAAACGCGGAACAAACCGCCACAACACATGTTAAAGCCATCACCTGAGCCGTGGTATGGCTTGGAACAAGAGCCAGCCACCCGGCTACAAGATTCACAGCGCCTGCATTGGATAAACCACGACTTACGACTAAAACGGCCGCCACAGTGACAACCGCGGGATGCGCAAACCCGGTAAAAGCGTTATCCGGCGCAATGACCCCGGAAAGAATAAGCGTCAATAACGCTATCAACGCAACCAAATCGTAACGCCATGTTCCTTCCATAAATAAAATAAGCGTCAAGGCCAGAACGCCGAATACAAGCCATTGATCCCACATAATCGTATTCCTTTGCTGCTACTCGCCTGATTGCATAGCGTATGCAGTATAACGAGCGTAAACACAGTGATGCGATGACAAAATATTGGCATTGCGCGATTCTTTCCCGACTGCTATTTTTATGTTTTGTTGTAGAGAGAAAGCGGCTGAACCGGCGGCTTCCTATGTATGGCGCGGAGGGCGAATTCCTTGTACTTAAAAAATCTAGAACTCGTTGGTTTTAAGAGCTTTGCCGAAAAAACGAATCTGTCGTTTGAACCCGGCATGACTGCCATTGTCGGACCGAACGGTTGCGGTAAAAGCAATATATCCGATGCCATACGCTGGGTACTGGGCGAACAAAGCGCAAAAGCCATGCGCGGCGCCAAAATGGAAGATGTCATTTTTAACGGCACCGACAGCCATAAACCCTTATCCATGGCCGAAGTCAGCCTTTCGTTGGCGCAGTGTGAAAGCGCGTTAGGCACGGAATATGATGAAGTAACCATCACGCGTCGCGTGCTTCGATCAGGGGAAGGCCAATATTTCATCAACAAAACACCGTGCCGCTTAAAGGATCTGCAACGTTTATTTATGGATACCGGCATTGGCACTAATTCGTATTCGCTGATGGAACAGGGACGCATTGATCAGATTTTAAGTTCGCGCCCGGAAGATCGTCGCGGGGTATTCGAGGAAGCCAGCGGTATCACAAAATTTAAAGCCGATAAAAAAGAAGCGCTTCGGAAACTGGAACAAACCGAAGCAAATCTACTCCGTCTCGAAGACATTATCCGGGAAGTGCGGCGGCGCATTATTTCGCTGCAACGCCAGGCAGGCAAAGCAAAGCGGTACAAAACAATTCAAGACGAGTTGCGTGTGCTTGATATTTACTTGTCCAAAGAAAAAATGACGGCGCTGGCCTCGGAAATAACTACGCTGGAAAACGCCGTCCGTGAATTGGCGGCTCAGGAAGAAGCCATGCGCGCCTCGATTCAGGACACGGAAAAGCAAACAATGGAATACCGGGCACAAGCGCAGCAGAAAGAAGTGGATATTGAGCGAGCTATGGAAGCCGCTTCCCGCGCGGTTTCCGAACGCGACAGAACCTTGCAACAAATCCAAATTAATCACGATCGCATTACGGAATTACGCACATTGTCCGAACGGGACAGTAAAGATGCCCAGGACGCCCAAGCAAGACTGGAAGCCCATCAAGACGGCTATGCCGTCATTGAACGAAGCCATGAAATTGCGGCAACCGCGCGCGACGAAGCCGACCGGGAATTGCAACGGGACCAGACGCGATTGGAGGAACTTCATCGCGGGGTAGAAGCTGTTCGCGATACATTAAACAAACTCCGCACGGAATCCGTGGATTTGGATCGGCGAGGCGCGCATGTGCAAAACGAACTTTCGGATTTAGACGCACAAGAGCGAAATAACGTCATG
>JGI12437J12857_1000292_pt1 | contig 8603 bp, 9 predicted proteins | sample HotLakmasection4_FD_12857 | JGI IMG/M metagenome (IMG submission 12857)
ATAACAACCGCGCCAGCAGCGGCGCCAGAATCGCCAGCACAATCGCGAGAATCGCGATAAAAATCATCGCTTGGCCGGCGTCTTTGGACGAGCCCCCGCTGCGACGTCCGCCCCCGAGCGAGCCAAAGCGCATGGTCCGCAGAAAAATCTCGGCTAGAATAATAATCGCCCCGACCGTCACGCCGGCCAGCGTCATAAACATCGTGTCGCGATTCTGGATATGCGCGATTTCGTGCGCGATGACCGCTTGCAACTCGTCGCGGTTGAGTTTAGCCATCAACCCCGAAGTCACAGCCACCGCCGCGCGTTCGGGTTTAAGGCCCACCGCGAATGCATTGGGATCCGGGGTATCCATGATAAACACGCGCGGCGGCGTGCCTAGTCCCGAAGCAATCGTCATTTCTTCGACCAGATTATACAATTGCGGCGCGTCTTTTTTTTGAATTTCGTGCGCGCCCGCCGTAGCCAGCAAAATGCGTTCGCCCCCGATCATGCTGGTCATTAACATGACGATCCAGATTACTGCGGCCACCAGCACCATCAATAACGCTACCGAAGGATCATTCGGCGCGATAAAAAAACCCGCGGCATAGCCCATGCCAAGCAAAACAAGGCCCATCACGATGATAAGCATCGTGGACTTGCGTTTATTCGCGCGTATCAATTCCCACATAACCGGGGATCAACAAGTAAAGGTTATTAAAACTGGACTTTAGGCACTTCGCGTTCAGCAGGTATTTCAATTTCAAAAAATTCCGACTGCTTAAAGCCAAACATGCCTGCGACAATATTGGTTGGCACGCTTTCCACGCGGTTGTTGTATTGCAACACCTGATCGTTGTAGAACTGGCGCGAGAAGCCGACTTTATTTTCGGTGGACGTAAGTTCTTCCTGCAAGGACAGGAAATTGGTATTGGCTTTTAAGTCGGGATAATTTTCAACCACAAGGTAGAACTTGCTTAAAGCGCTTTGCAATTGCCCTTCCGCTTTGGCGGTCTCGGCCACGGAATCGGCGTTCATCGCGTTGGCGCGCGCTTGCGTAATCGCCTCGAACGTCTCGCGCTCGTGTTTCATGTACCCTTTGGCTGTTTCCATTAAATTAGGGATAAGATCGTGCCGTCGCTTAAGCTGCACATCAATTTGCGACCACGCATTCTTGACTTGGTTACGCAGGCGCACCAAGCCGTTGTACAGGCTGATAACCCACATCGCCAACACGACAACGACAAGCAATACAATAATCCATTCCATGATCAGGCTCCTTTATTAGCGCTTTCTTCTTGTCCGAACATTTCGCTGAGAACATGAACAACTTTGGCACCCGCTTCATCCGGCAAGGAAACGCGGGCCAGCGCGCGCAGTTCCCCTTGGTCAAACCACACGCCGCATGCGCCGGGACAGACATCCACTTCCGGCCCGCCTGTCACGGACACAGTCCGCATTTTTTGACCGCAACGCAGGCATTTACGTTCGCTTTTCGATCCGCCGGGCTTGTTCAGCACGTTCATGGCGGCGGGGCNGCGATCGCCTAAAATCTGTTCCAATTCACCTTCATCCAGCCATACCCCCCCGCAATCCGGGCAGTAATCCACTTCCACGTCATGATATTCCAGCAGAATCATGCTTTTTTTACAAATCAGACACATCATATACAAGCGACCTCTGGTAGACGGAACTGCGACGCCATTCGCGAAAGACATAGCGCAAAAGATAAAAAAGGGCAAGCAGGCAATTCGAGCAACCGCACGGGGGCAAGTGTGTGGGTATGTGGGTGTGTGGGTACTGAACTCCGACACTCACATACTCCCACACTGTTATTGGTTAGAGGTTAATGGTTAAAGGGAAGACAAAACCGGGGTCGGTATCGTCCTCCGCAGGAGGATCGGTATCGGGTCTCGTCCTCCGGCGCAGGGAATCTCACGCCAAAACCCAAAGCCCCCAAGAGGGTGGTTTCGGCATGTGGGTGCGTGGGGAACCAGGGGACAGCGGCTCCTATTTCTGTGTCCCTTTAACTTCTTGGCCGGAAAGTTTTTTTGATTGAGGAGGCCGGGGATTGTCTGCAAGTTGTTGAATGGCAGTAAGGATGCGCTGAACGTCCTTTTTCGGGATGTTTTTTAAATCCTTCGCGACGGTTTTTTTAACGACGATCTTATAGGATGCCATCGCGTTTTAATCCTTTCACAAAGTCCTCAAACTCGACAACGGGTTCATTTTCGCGTGCATCGAAAATCGCGAGATCGCCAAGGTCTTCCGCTAGTTCATCGCGCACAGCCGCATTGATCAACTCTGAAACTGATTGTGAAGTTTCGATGGACTGTAGGCGAAGGGAGTAGAAGGGGTCACTCATTCGCCCGCGGCTCTGCGGCGGCGTTTACGCCGTACGCAGCAGCCGATAGTTGTGCAATTTGTTTCACTTTTCCGCACCTAATCTTTTCAGTGCGGCTTCACATTCCTCTACTATTTGTCGATTATCGAAGTCTATTTGTTCCAACCGTTGTTTTGTAAGCATGATCGCGTCTCTTGCGGTAGGATCACCGAACGATTTAAGTGCGGCGACAGCGTAATACACCTCGCCGTAAATATTTCGTCTGGTTTGAGCCTCCGTTGACGAAACATTCTTATTCCACCAACCGTTCTCTAGTTCTTGTTCAGCCCAAAACTGATCATGCTGCTTCAGCAATTCTATCAGCTTTGGGGCAGCCTTTGAATAGCCAAGATCCCGCCACATAAGAATGATTTCACGGCGAAACGATTGAAGTGTCGGGTCGTCAAAATGGGAGAGAAAATAGGCCCCTGCGATGTCGCCACAGCTCAAAATGCCATCTTTAGCCACCCTTTTTGAGTCCCATGAGACACGTTTTAGGTAATATGGCAACATCTGCTCAAACCTCTCTCGGACGTCCTGAATCTCCTTGATCCGCTGGACTTGAATGTGATCAAGGTACCGCTGAGCTCTTTGGGCGACGTTGGGGTGGCTCGCAGCGTACTTTTTGACAAGCGTTTCCGATTCGGGCTCCAGATACAGAAGAAAGTAATCTTTGAGCTGAAGGGGCTGAAGGTCCTCTGGATCTACGATTCCTAAATTGCCAGTTCCCGGTTGCCTCCCGTAGACCCCGCTTCTGCGCCGGAGAAACCAAATATTATCTTCGCTCGCATCCGCGACAAGGGGAGTAGAACTCACAGCGCTGCTCCCCGTATCCATTACTGCAATTCGTTCTGTCGGATAATTCTCATTCCCTTGCCGAAGATCCATGAAGAAGCCGTCTCGTTCGACACGACCACCGACAACCGGGTCCAATCCATAGTGAATAACAATGGGGATTCTAACAGTTTCGCTGACACCCTTTAGAATTTCCGATACAATAAGACTCGCATGGTGCTCCCAGCTTCGTCCTTCATTCGGTCCTTTGTCGTGTGGTACATATCGGATGGAACCTTGATCGAGCCTTCCGACCACAATCAGCTCTGAGCGATCGACAACCGTGGCGTCCTCGTAGCGTGGTCGCAACCACCCGTATGCGGAATGAGCGACGGCGACCAGCAAACAGGTAACACAAGGTCCTAATGACGTGTAACTGCTCATTGCCTTAATGCACAACGCTTAGCGTTTTATCCGAAGTGCCGCCGATTTATCGCGTTGTCTCATGCGTTTGGTTCTCCCGGCGGCATTTCGGATAAAACGTTGTTGAACGGAGCCGCGTTGATCATCGTGTGGGCACACCCCTCCCAATAACGGAATTTATATGCCTTTACAACCCCGCGTCGAACGTACGCGACCGTCGCTGCGGTCGTGAAATTTCAGGTACCTGCTTCCTTCCGGTCCCTTCACGGCGGCCGACCGGCGAACTTCCTTCGACATGTGTATATCTCCAAGTACCGTCAGCAGCCTAGAACAAACCCAGCCCCATGACCAATCTTTTCCACGCTCTTTTTTCCATCTTCTTCCGCGTAGCGGTTCCGTTCAACTATTTTATTCGACAACCAGACTTCGCATATACCCCGGAGCCCGGTTTCGTAAATACAGAAGTGGGGCTGGCGGGGGTGATTTGGCTGTCTCGATACCTTTGGATTGTTTTGTTCCTCATGGTGATAAATCCTTGGACGGTATTTTTAGGCGAGTGGGAGGGAGATTGTGTGGGGGTGTGGGTTTGTGGGTTTGGGAGTGTCGGAGTTCGAGAGCCGCACACCCACATACTTTAATGGGGTAGATCATAATCATGATCGTAATCGCCGGGGGAGATTAGGATTACGAGTACGATTTCGATTCGGGCGGAGGTTGTTGGAAAAAGCGTTGCTCTCCCAGGGAAGGTTTGGGCGTGCACGACCCACATACCCACATACACACGGACGCACACACTTCCCCCCGGCCGGAGGACGAGACCCGATTCCGATTCCGATACCGACCCCGGGTTTGTCTTCCCATTGACCAATAATCTCGAGCCAGTTACGTTGTGGGAGTGTGTGGGTTTGGGAGTATGGGAGTGTCGGAGGTCGAGAGCCGCGCACGCGCCAATTGGGAGGATCTTAATCATAATCGTAATCGTAATCGGCGGGGGAGATTAGGATTACGAGCACGATTACGATTAGGGAGGTGGTCGTTGGGAAAAGCGATCATCAACAATCGGACAGAAAACAAACCACTCTCTTGGGGTCTTTGGGTCTTGGCGTGAGATTCCCTGCGGGGGAATGTGTAGGCGAGAGTAAGATAACGACCCACATACCCACGAACTCACGCACGCACACACTTCCCCGTGCGCCCGCGCATGCGTGATCCCGATCATTTCCTCGCTTGAATCTATGCGGCAACGTGTTTTAATGCGTTCTGCAATATGTCTACTGAGCCACCATCTGATCGTTCCAAGCCTGCCACGGTTCCCTTGTCCGCGGTGGATTCACCGGATATACGGTATATGCGTATGGCTTTGCGAAAAGCGGTGCATGCGGCGGAAGCAGGCGAAGTTCCCGTGGGAGCGGTGATTGTGCATGCTTCGTTAGGCGTAATCGGACAGGCCTCCAATCAAGTTGAATTACTAAAAGACCCTACCGCGCATGCCGAAATTCTGGCTATTACGCAAGCGGCATCGGCTGTGGGTGACTGGCGTTTACTGGATACAACGTTGTATGTAACGAAAGAGCCCTGCCCTATGTGCGCGGGGGCCGTGGTATCCGCGCGTATTCCACGGGTGGTTTGGGGCATGTCGGATCCGTTGCGGGGCGGCGCGCTATCGCACTTTACCATTTTGCAGGATGATCAATTAAATCACCGCGCCGAATGCGTGCCCGGTGTGCTGGAAGAAGAATGTTGCGCGATTATGCGCGATTTCTTTAAAGATCGTCGCGCAACGTCACGCGAAATACAATAGGCACGTAAGGGTCTTGGCCCTCAAACGCAGGCACAAAGTGCGTAGATGGCATGTGTTCGGCCAAGCGCGCAATGCGATGATTCCAGATAATAAAGAATCCCACCGGTTTTTCATCCATATACGATAACATGCGATCAGGGTCGAAGCGTCCTTGTGAATCCAACCAGCGAAGCACCGGCACACTCCATTCCCCCGACAAATCCAACACGTCATGATGCAAAGCATGCCGGAGCCATCCGGGCCGGTCCGTTACATGTACCATGGTTTCGTCGTCAGCGTACCGCTCATCAATTTTCTCCAGGATAAGCTCGCGAACTTGTTCCGTGTGTTGCACTTGTTTGGCTTGCTTGCGAATATCCGCGCCCATGGCCACAACCGCAATCAACACAGCCACGCCCCCCATCACACCCCACCAAATTTTAAGCGTAAGCGACCAAGGCACTTCCTCGGCTATACGTTTCTCGTACCATGCTTCGATTTCAAAAATCGCGCGCACCACGGCAAGCGCAACAAGCACAACCGAGGACAACGCCACAACGTCCAAAACAACACGAATACCATTCCATCCCGTGAAAGGCTGAACGATGCCGCATGCCACGGGTGACAACACCAATACAAACGATAATACGACTGTGGATATATCCGTATTTTTCTTAAACAACCACGCGCCTTGCGCCAAGACACCGATGCACGCAAAAATTAGCAAAGCCGGGTTGGATAAAAAGGTGGTATTTAATAATTCCGCATACCCGTATCCTATCGCCTGCCCCATCAATTCCATGTAACGCGATAATGCAGGGCCTACGCCCAGTTCCAGCCAGGAATCCCCCCCTAGCGGAACACCGGGTAAGCGGGGCCACGGCACACGTATCGTTTTCAAATTCCAAGAAACCAATGGCATCAGAAACAAAGCCGTCATCCACAGGCCGTTGATCCACCGCCACATGAGCACCGTGGCGGTACCCGGTTCCGCCTTGAATCCTTTGCCGGTGGACGCCAGGACCGCCGCATGAAGGCCCAAAACAATCCATAGCGCGATAAATTCAATTCGGATCAATGCCAAAACCGCCACAAGAAATGCAGCACGTAACGAAAGCAACGGGGCTTCTCCCTGCGCTCCTTTTATATGCACAATCAGCAAAGCCAGTAGTAACGCAAAAGCCAACGTCGTGGGCTGACCGGATAACGAGGCCGACACCAAACCGGGAAACATAACCGCCATGCCCGGGGCTATGTAGGAAAACACATGCGTGCGACAAATCATGCGGGAAAGATATACAAGCAAAACAACGCATAAGGCTCCGGCAAAAACACCAAGCGCCACCGCCGCATTCGCAGGCGTCTCCATGAAATGCAGCATCAATGCAATGCATTTAATCCATAAAACATCGCGGACCATCGGCACCGGTTCTTGCGCCGACAATCCATACACGCCATCATAATGCCATGTTTCCGCGAGCACCATGTACCGGTACACATCGTCGTGCGCAAAAGGAAACGAGGCCGGACGATCCAGCTTGAGCGCTGACAACCACGCCAGCAACACAAATAAAATAAGCGGCACCACATACGGCAGCGCTTGCTGCCAAACCTTACGCTGGGAAAATGAATCGGGTTCGTTCAACGGGAGTTCCTCATGCTTTATTCTGAATCAGGCAGTAACATAATTTGTTGGGGCACCAGAATAGGGTGACGTACGCCTTGCACCCAATACTCATGGCCTTTTATTGTTACCGGACGGCCGACCAGCGATTGAAGCTGGTTATCGTTGCCTCGCACGTAACAAAGCGTTTCATAGGTATGCCCTTGTGTCCGCGTCAAACGAAAACGACTGGGGCGTCCCAGGACAAAACCGGCAAGTCGAAGAGTCCCTGTTCGTTCAACATGCGCGCCCTGCCCTTCCAACGGAATCAAGTTCAAATCTTCAGGCGCTTTGGCTGCGGGCGCCGGGGGCGGTGACGGCGTAGGGGGCAATGGACGCGGCAACGTTTCGACGACAGGCTGCGGCGTAGGCGGCTCCGGAGGGGCGGGAGGAGGACGTGGAGGTTCCACGCGAATCACTTCCACCAGTTCACGGCTGACCCACAACGAAGCATCCTCGGCTGCTTCAATGCTAATCCAATCGCCAAAGCTCGAAAGAGGTTTTACCGGTGTATCGCGCGGCAACACCGCCACCACGGAATAATTTACGCCAGGTCCCGCGCGTACATTTAGACGTGGAGGCACTACGTGATTCTCAACAATAAAATCTTTGTGCACCCAGAATTTCACTGAGTCGGGAGGCACGATTTCCACCCATTCCCCGGACATGCTTTTAACTGTCAAACGGTCACCCCGGTTGACTTGACCCGACACTTCCGACTGCAAATCGGGTTTGGCCCGCAAATTGACTCGTTGACCGATCACACGAACTTCAGTCGCGGCTTGCGCGGTCGCGCTTAGCAGCGCCAAACACGTTATACGGCATAGGATACCAGCCAGGCTAAGGTTTCGGCTCATTTTCTTTGGACGCGACAAAGCGCGATTCTCCAGAACGTATCGCATACCATAGCGCTTACCGGAGGGGCTACCTGTCCGCCCGAGGGAAAATCCCCGTGTTGCCCGGAGTATGGACCGAACCATATTAGTAATTGGTATGACTTGCAATAATCTCATAAGATCAGTATCCCATTAATGCTATGTCGCGTATGATGAAGCAGCTACAGGATAAAATCAACGCATGAATGATGAGAATCAACAATGGGTGGCCTCGGCACACTGGACAAAAAGCTGGCGTATGCGCGCGGCGGCATGGCAATCTGTGCCGACTCTCCCTGACTATGCTTTTCAAACATTGACGTCCCCCGGCGATTTTGCGCCCGCGATCGAGCCTTTTCACTGGAGTTTTCATAGCGGATTGGACATTGCGACCGTAAAGCCCGGCGCCATCACCATGTTGGGGAACGGCATGTTGTACCGACCCGGGCCGGGCGAACCCCGTTTCTTTTATTTTGTAACCGCGCCGGGTGTGGTGGTTGGACAAACACGCCATCCGGTGCCACCCTCCCTGTTTTCCGCCGAATACAATGTGCATGAAGCAGAAAACATGCAATGGATTGATGCCGGAAACGAACAAGTCGTGCTAGTACGCCACCCGCAAAACGGCGCGTTTGCGCTTGCATGCGCGCAAAGCTCACATGAAGACACTGTGCACCTCGCGGAATCCGCGCTTGCGTCACCTCCGTCGGAGCGGCTTGCTTC
>JGI12437J12857_1000298_pt1 | contig 8540 bp, 9 predicted proteins | sample HotLakmasection4_FD_12857 | JGI IMG/M metagenome (IMG submission 12857)
TGAAACTCACCGGTAGCTACATATTCCAGCCGCAGCTTGAGCCAGGTAATAAACGACTTGTTGGTGGAAACTAAGGCCACCGCCGGCTGAGGGCACCTGGCTTTGACTGAGGCCAATTCGGGAGCTTCCAGAAAAGCCGGGTGCTTCACGAGCCAGAAGTCAACCTCCTGCTCTTGCTCCTGGTAGTAGCGACGCCGTTCTTTCAGCACTTCTTCTAGCGGTTCTTCTTCAATCAGGAACTTTTCGCTACCAATGGCGTAGTAATAGGTTTGCACAATTATCTCCTTGAGTGAAATGGTGGTGAACTTCAATGGGGTTGTGCCTGGTTAGCCCGAAAAATCGATCATCTCAGATCATAGGATGGCGCGGGCAACGAAATTGGCTGACCCGGTTAAAAGCGCCCGTGCATGGTTGCTTTCATTTCCCGGACGGCTCTCTCGAGGCCCACCAGGGCGGCTCGGCTGATGATGCTATGGCCAATGTTCAGTTCCTCCATGCCCGTAATGCAGGCCACGGGATAGGTGTTCCAGTAGGTGAGGCCGTGGCCTGCATTCACCCGCAGCCCCAGCCCTATAGCCTGTTGGGTGCTCTGCCGCAGGTTTTCTAGTTGTTGCTGGCTGTCCTCTTCCCCATGGGCTTCGGCGTAGGGACCCGTGTGCAGCTCAATAAAGGCGGCACTGGTTTTTGCAGCAGCCTCAATTTGATTAGGGTCGGCATCAATAAACAGGCTGACCGGAATGCTGGCCTGTTGCAGAGTGGTGACGACCTGCTTCATGCGATCCACCTGCCCGGCAACATCCAGTCCCCCTTCGGTGGTCACCTCCTGACGACGTTCGGGCACCAGGGTCACGTAGTCAGGTCTGATGTCGAGGGCAATGGCCACCATGTCATCGGTAGCCGCCATTTCTAAGTTCAGGTGGGTGCGTACCGTTTGTCGTAGAAGTTGGACATCTCGGTCCTGAATATGGCGTCGATCTTCTCGCAGGTGTACCGTAATGCCGTCAGCACCGGCCAGTTCTGCCAGCACTGCTGCTGCCACGGGGTCAGGTTCTACCGTTCGGCGAGCCTGCCGAATAGTGGCAATATGGTCGATGTTAACTCCCAGGGTTGGCAATGTCGTGACTCCTTGCAGGTAAAGTCTTGGGTCAGGGTGGGGACTTAATGTCGATCAAAATTAGACCAGACAAGATGAGGGAGGCCAAACCTGGTTTGCCCAAAGCTGGCCTGGCCATTGATGATCGTACCCTAAGGTTTTTGGTTCACCAGCGATAGAACGCAATGCTGCCCTTCTTAGGCATGAAAATTAATCTTGTGGGAGAGCCGTCTCACCTGTTCGAGGCAAGCAAGATGTCTGCCCTACAAGACCTGGATGTGATTCGATGCTCATTCCCTAGAAGGCTTTGCGAGGGCTGGTTGGGGGGAAAGTTGGGGGGAAAGTTGGGGGGAAGAGTGCACCACAATTCCTATTCATGGCCTATGGTTAAGGTCAACCTGGGGTGGGACCCTGTTGCGACCCACCCCTAGCACACGCGGGGCATTACGATCACCCATCGTTTTCTGTCGTTCCATTTTGTGCAGTGTTATGGACTTTGAAACCGCCCGTCAGTTTGTTCTGAAGCAAACCCTCGATACCGGCGACGATATGCCCGACCGTTTTATGCTGCGGCTTCAGCAGGGGCATCCGCCGGTGCCGGGGCAGGTTACCTCTCTGCTGCTGGCTCTGAAAGTCATGTTTGAGGGCCTAAAAGACGAACCCAGCCTGGAACGTCCCCTGGTGCAGGCGCTATTTGCCCTGGCTTACGAAAGTCGGCAGCTCTATCGGGCTGGGGAACAGGCCGGGGTTACCTGGCCCCCCATGCTGAATGATGATCTGACCCGCATTGCCAAAGCTGTACAGTCGATTATTACGGGAACCTGGCAGGTCTAAAGTACGGCAAACCACACCTGGTAAATAATTGCCGTAAAGCGCTTCCGGCGGATAAATTAGCACTCAGGAGACGAGAGTGCTAATCCTCAAATTCCAGGGAAGGATTGGAACCTTTCCCTTCGAAAATTCAGCCACTCCTGGAGTTGTGGATCAATCCGTCTCCCTGAACCCTGATTACTTATCGCTTAAAACCTTTGGAGGATAACCATGGCAGCTGTCACCCTGAGTGTGTCAACTGTTAAGCCCTTGGGCGATCGCATTCTAGTTAAAGTCAGCGAAGCCGAAGAAAAAACCGCCGGAGGCATTTTGCTTCCCGACACCGCTAAGGAAAAGCCCCAGGTGGGTGAAGTGGTGCAGGTCGGTGCTGGCAAGCGCAACGACGATGGTTCTATTCAGCCTATGGAAGTGAAAGTAGGCGACCAGGTGCTCTACTCCAAGTACGCTGGCACCGATATCAAGCTGGGTTCCGACGACTACGTGCTACTGCGCGAGTCTGACATCCTGGCAACCCTGGCGTAGGCAGCACTATCTCACTGCTGTCGGGTGGGCATTGCCCACCGGCTTTAATTCAGGGCCATTCCACCACAAGTCTCTCCCATAGACACATGATTTTGGCCTTTTGAATTGTTCACTAATTCGCAGTTAACCCATTTAATCCTGTTAGGAGGATAGGATTACCCATGGCTAAGTCGATTACCTACAACGAAGATGCCCGTCGCGCCCTGGAGCGCGGCTTCGACATGCTGGCTGAGGCCGTTGCTGTCACCCTTGGTCCCAAAGGTCGCAACGTAGTCCTTGAGAAAAAGTTTGGTGCCCCCCAAATCATTAATGATGGGGTCACCATTGCTAAAGAAATTGAACTGGAAGATCATATTGAAAATACTGCCGTTTCCCTGCTGCGGCAGGCAGCTTCTAAAACTAATGATGCTGCTGGGGATGGCACCACCACCGCGACCGTGCTGGGCCACGCCATTGTTAAGGAAGGGCTACGCAATGTGGCTGCCGGTGCTAATGCTATCTCCCTGAAGCGCGGTATCGATAAGGCTACCGCCTTCCTGGTAGACCGGATTGCTGACCTGGCACGCCCTGTGGAAGATTCAAAATCCATCGCCCAGGTGGGGGCTATTTCCGCTGGAAACGACGACGAAGTGGGCCAGATGATTGCCAGCGCCATGGACAAAGTAGGTCGCGAGGGCGTTATCTCCCTGGAAGAAGGCAAATCCATGACCACCGAACTGGAGGTCACCGAGGGGATGCGCTTTGACAAGGGATACCTCTCCCCCTACTTCGTGACCGACACCGAGCGCATGGAAGCGGTGCTGGATGAACCCTACATCCTGCTCACCGACAAGAAAATCACCCTGGTGCAGGACCTGGTGCCCGTGCTGGAGCAGGTGGCCCGTGCCGGTAAACCCCTGATGATCATTGCCGAAGACATCGAGAAAGAAGCCCTGGCCACCCTGGTGGTGAACCGCATGCGTGGGGTCCTGAACGTGGCTGCCGTTAAAGCCCCTGGCTTTGGCGATCGCCGTAAGGCCATGCTGGAAGATATCGCCGTGCTGACTGGCGGTCAGGTGATTAGCGAAGACACCGGCCTGAAGCTGGAAAGCGCCAAGCTGGAGATGCTGGGCCAGGCCCGCCGCATCACCATCACTAAGGACACTACCACCATCGTCGCCGATGGCCAGGAGCAGCAGGTGAAGGCTCGCTGCGAGCAGATCCGTCGCCAGATCGATGAAACCGACTCCAGCTACGACAAAGAAAAGCTGCAGGAGCGGTTGGCCAAGCTTGCCGGAGGTGTGGCAGTGATCAAAGTCGGGGCCGCCACCGAAACCGAAATGAAGGACCGTAAGCTACGCCTGGAAGACGCCATCAACGCCACCAAGGCCGCGGTGGAAGAGGGCATCGTCCCCGGCGGTGGCACCACCCTGGCCCACCTGGCTCCTCAACTGGAAGCATGGGCGAACGCCAACCTCTCCGGGGAAGAGTTGCTGGGTGCCAACATCGTTACCCGCGCATTAACCGCGCCCCTCAGCCGTATCGCTGAGAACGCCGGCTTCAACGGTGCGGTGATTGTTGAGCAGGTAAAGGCTAAAGACTTCAACGTCGGTTACGATGCTGCTAACAATCAGTTCGTGGATATGTTTGAGGCTGGTATCGTAGACCCGGCCAAGGTCACTCGTTCCGGTCTACAGAACGCCGCTTCCATTGCCTCCATGGTGCTGACCACCGAGTGCATCGTGGTGGATAAGCCTGAACCCAAGGCTCCTGCGGCTGGCGCTGGTGCTGGTATGGGCGGCGACTTCGACTACTAAAGCCATGGCCTGACTGTATCGCTCAGTCAGAATCTGTCTCCATGAGTTGTTAAAAATGGCAAGCCCGACTATCTAGTGGTGATGATAGTCGGGCTTTATTTAAGAGCATTTTACGTAAAAATATGTCTTCAATAAAAATTGCCTAAACTGCGCATTTGCTAATTCCTTACTACTCTGTGACCGGCTTAACTAAAAGAGCAATGGGTGCATCCCAGTTTCGCAAACGTCATTCTGAACGTAGCGATAGCGAAGTGAAGAATCCCGATCTTGCGCAAGGACTGAGATCCTTTGCTATACTCCGTTCCGCTCAGGATGACAAAAGTGGGATGCACCCAAGAGCAATTGCTATATAGCGGTTCTCAGTTCAATCAGGCACCAACTTGGTTAGCATAGAATCCCCCTGGTTTCTGGATGCTTAAGGTTCAACCTTTACCCCCCTAATCAGGGGCAGGGGGGATTTTTGAGGTGTATTTCATGCGAGCGAGATTCGCTATAGACGTGAATAGCTGAAATTATTCTCATAGATGGCTTAAAACGGCAAGACTTCGGAAATAAATTTATAAAATGAACTGGTTTTGAGTCATATATGTCAACGGCTCAAAACATTATTTAGACATCTAAAATTGGTGAAGTTTCATGAAACTTATTCCTCTATTAACCTTACGCCTGGGTGCAGGGTAATCGCACGTCATTTTGTATCATTTGTGCTTGACAAAGATAGAGTTGGTGGGGGCGAGAACGGTTGCCGTGGATGCCGCTCAAGATCTCAGAGTGTGCTCAAATAATCGGGTTCCCCTACCACAAGCAGGTAAATCGGATGGCTCAGGGCTTTGGTCAGCGAGTGCTCAAACCGCAAGAGCAACGGGAAGCTAAGATCCTCAAGCGGAGCATTCTGCAGCATTTTCAGGAGATGGAGGACCCGCGAGTGGAACGTGGCCGAAACCACCCTTTAGTGTCCCTGGTGAGCATTGCCATTTTAGCCACCCTGGCGGGGGCCGATAGCTTTGTGGCCATCGAGCGTTACGGCAAGGCTAAGCAATCGTGGCTGGAAACCTTCCTGGAGTTGCCCGAGGGTATCCCGTCCCACGATACCTTTGGTCGGGTGATGGCACTGCTGTCGCCGGAGGAGCTTGAGACTCGGTTTCTGGCCTGGGTCAGTCGCATTAGTGAACGGCTCGGAGTGGAGTTGGTTCATATTGATGGCAAAACGGTTCGGGGGTCTTATGACCGGGACGGTCAGTTGAAGGCCTTGCACAGTGTCAGTGCCTGGAGCAGTGAGCATGGACTGGTGTTGGGGCAACAAAAAGTGGACGCCAAATCCAATGAAATTACGGCGGTCCCCTTACTGCTCAAGTTGCTGAACCTCAAAGGCACCATCGTCACCCTGGATGCCATGGGCACTCAAACCGCCATTGCCACTCAGATTAAGCAGGCCGAGGGAGACTATGTGCTGGCCCTTAAAGGCAATCAGGGCAAGCTCCACCAGGCGGTGAAACAGTGGTTTGAGGAGGCCGAACGCCAGGGGTGGTTGGGGATCGAGCATCACTTCACCGAAACGCTGGAATCGGGGCATAACCGAACGGAACACCGACAACTCTGGGCCGTACCCATCACGCAGTTGCCCCCGTTACCCCGGCAATCGCAATGGGTCGGCTTAACCACCGTGGTGATGGTGCGTCGAACTCGACATCTCTGGAACAAAACCACCACCGAAGTCCACTTCTACCTCAGCAGTTTAGCGCCCGATGCCGTGCGCCACGCCCAGGTGATTCGCTCCCACTGGAGTGTGGAAAATAGCCTCCATTGGGTCCTTGATGTCACCTTCAACGAAGATGCCAGTCGCATTCGTCGGGGCTATGCCTCGCAGAATATGGCCCTCCTCCGTCGCCTCAGTGTGAGTCTGCTGAAGCGAGAACCCTCCAAAATGAGTTTAGCCATGAAGCGCTATACCGCTGCCCTGGATAATAACTTTCTCCTCAAGATCCTGGCCGCCAGTGTCGCCGAGTAGGGAGCACCGACGGGTCTCTGTTGTGTTGGTTGAGGAGGTGATAGCAACCCCAAAATTCAATCCGTTGTTCTTGGTCCCAAACGCAGTCTGCGGGACGACACAATAATTTGAATAGCCTGAGTCAAAGTTAATGCTAAAACTCATGGTGAATGCACTCAAGCAACATGCAATTACCCTGGCTAGAACGATTAGACTGGTATAACTCTGCTTCACAAGTTAAGTAGCTTCCGATACTTTGGCTTTTTTCATCTAGCCAATTCATAGCTTCTTTGCGAATCTCAAGTCGAAGATTCCAAGTTGAACCTAATGAAACATCGATAAACTTTCCTTCCAAACCTGATGCTATTTCTCGTCGCTCCAAATTCTTGGTGACTATACCTTTCTCATAGAAAGAGTATAGAATTTCGTCTTGAATCAAGCAACTCGACAAGAATTTTGAATTTGTTAAAAGGAAGTAAAAACTCTGACCTCTTGAATACGGATCACCTAAAATAAGTTTAGTTGCTATACCAAAAAAAGATTGCAGGCTCGAAGCTGAATTGTAGCTTTCTCGTTTTTTAAATAGATTCTTAACTGAAATTATAGGTGCTATGAATGCATACTTGTTAAAGCTTTCACTGAGACTTGCAATGTCAACAGATTCATTCAGAAAAAATTCAAATTCCCATTCAATAAATGCTGAAGGATAAATACAAATTTTTACATTCAGTCTTCCTGTAATCCCATTAATAGTAGCAAGATTGTTGTAAATAGGTAGTGAATCAGCAAGAAGCAAGTCTTTTCGATTTAGAGTCATATTGCATAAGCGAGTTGGGATTTCAGCAAACGAAATATTTCTTTTAATTTATAAAAGCATCACCAAGACTATCAGCAATTACAAAATCACTCTCACTTTAAAGTGACTTTTTTGCAAGTACCATTTCTTCGAGTACTAAACCCTCCGAATAAAGCAAGTCTTGGAATCCTTCAAGATCTGGTTCTGAAGAGGACCAGAGAGCACTAATTTCTTCGTTTGCAAATCTATGAACTCTATAGCCACATCGTTGCAACCAGCGAGTATCGGCTAATGTCCCACGATATGCATTGCTATCTGCATAATGGCTTCTACCATCTAACTCGATAATGTGTCGCTCACCACGATATGTAAGCATGAAGTCTACTCTTTGTGGTAAGCTTTCTTGCTTATGTTTTGCCTCCCAATCTCGCCAGTTAGAACCTGGTGGCGGTTTAGGAATAACATAAACCCAAACTTGTGGAATAGGAAAAATAAAGTCAAAAAATTTATTTCCATCAAACCGAAAATCTTCCTCTTCTAAATAAAGACTATTTTGGGAGGAGGAAACTTTATTGAGGCAGTCAAGTGCAGAAAGCGTATACAGTTTAAAGAAATCTTTTTCTGTATTTTGGGGAATGAATTCAACAGATAATAGCCGCGTGAAGATTTGACAAATTGAAGAGAAACTGCTGGGGCGACAAGCCTCTACTATTTTAAAGAAGTATTCGTTGTCAAAACATTTGGCATAATGTCCATCTTCGCAAAACTCTAATATTGCATCAATGGGTTTAACATCAGCAGGAATTTTCTTTGAATTGTGACTGTCATTTTCTATGGTCTCTATCGTGGAGTTTGACAACATATTAGCGATCAGAGGGCAGTAATAACGTTGTGCTCTCTCTTCTTGGATTTCTTGTTCAAACTCATCATCATTTTCATACCAGGTATCTCTCTGAGCAAACTTCAAAGAATAAGCTGCCCTGTCTATTCCATTGAAGGTGTAAGTTTTACCTTCTTTAATACAAGATTCGCAAGTGCCAGAATAAAATCGGTTAAATTGTTTTACAAAGTCATTGAATGTAAAAGGTAAATATTTGCCGTTTTGAGATGTGAGGGAGATCCAAAACGAGTTATATCTGCAATTGCCAAGATGATCCCTACCTATACCAGGGCGTTCAGGATGGTTATATACTGCATAATCATCTTTTCCTATTCCAGTAAGTTCCATATATCCCCTGTTTAACATTGCCAATAAGCCTGATTTCTAAATAATTGATTTCTGCATTAGAACATCTTTTTGTATAGCAGTAAGGTGGTTAGAAATCTCCATCTGACTCTTTTCAATCTCCAATTCTGGTTGCATACATACTACTTTGACCCGAATCTCATCTATGACCAGCTATAAGTCCGCTCGGGCCTTCCCTTCTAACACGCATTTGCGTACGTCGTCGATATGAGGGATTGCATTGATGACCAGTTCCAACGTATGCATGCACAGGTTATTGCTCAATAGCC
>JGI12437J12857_1000355_pt1 | contig 8025 bp, 9 predicted proteins | sample HotLakmasection4_FD_12857 | JGI IMG/M metagenome (IMG submission 12857)
AACTTGCGCAGGAAGGCATGAACCGTGATTGATAAGCCCTTTCTTTATCTGCTCTGCATAATGGTACTCCCCGCTGTCGAAATCGCCTATACTGCGGAGGCTCCGCGGCATACTGAATTTAATGCGACGAAGCCATTCGACGCATGCCTTCTGGCAGCGCCTCTCTTGATGGAAATCGGAGGCACAAAATTAGTACGTTTGGATGAGGAACGCACCGTAATTCTAAGCGTGGCATCAGCATTGGTGGAGGATGACTCTGCCTCGGATCGAATGAGAATGGTCAAAATCTGCCGGGCTAAAGCTGCGGCAAATCTCTTGAAAGAGCAGCAAGGAATCCAGATTTATTCATTTACAGAGCTGGAAGACCACACCCGCATCCTGATTGAAAATGGGAAGGAAACGGCGGTCAGTATCACAAAATTGTTAGATATCACGCGCGAGGAGGCCAGGGGCAGTGTGAATAACCTTCCAGTCGTGGCCACTTGGTATTCTGCAGACAGGCGGCTTTTCCATCTTGCGATCGGCGACATTGTGAGGACTTCACCTTTTGTTAACCCATCCGGAAAGGAAATAATGAAATGAAAGCAGTATATGCGATATATGGCGGTTTGTTATACGGTTTGTTGATGCATGGGCCACAGGCTCGGGCAACCGGTTCCGAGGCGTCAGACACCGCCGAGGTAACGGCCATCGGTGTAGGCCTGACGGCTGCAGATGCGGAGAAGAATGCCTTGCTAAGTGCAGTGCAGCAAGTCGTCGGTCTGTATGTGGACGCGGAGACATTTATACAAAATGAGCAGTTGCTATTTGATCAGATTCTGTCAGTGAGCAGTGGTTTTGTCGGCTCATACAGCCTCATCAATCCCCCACAGAAGAGATTGATTGATGGTCTTTATGAAGCGCAAGTGCATGCCGTCGTTCATAAATCCAAGGTTATGCAGAAACTGCATGACTCGAATCTAACCACGATATCCGTGACCGGATCTGATGCCTGGGCACAGGCATTCACCGAGTTAGAGCTGAGAAAGGACGGACGACAGCTACTGGAGCGCTATCTCGACGGTTTACCCCAAAGGTTATTAACTGGAAAACTCCTCACAGACGACGGGGAAGTGGGCGCACAACCGGCTGTTGCGGTTGATCACAAGGCTGGTCGCGTATGGTGTGCCTGGAATGTCGTCGTTTCTTTCGACAGAGAAAAATATTATTCGGAAGAAGTCCCCCGTTTGCGAAAAATATTGGAAGCTATTTCATTGAGGCATTCTAAACACGAAATTCGGAGATATACACCATTCGAGTATGTGAACAAAGGCGTTAACAATAGCATGACCTATTATGGTGGATGGCAATCCGTCCCGGTGGGCGAGAAGGTCCGCTGGGTGATGGATGATGTGCGGTATGCATCGAAAGTCTCTCTGATAGAAGATCTCCCGGACATTGACCGGGAAAGTGAGATCATAGTGTTTCTTAATACAAGTACGGATGGTACACGACAGACCATGGGCTTTTCCTGGTATGTGCTTGATCGTGCCCAGTATTGGGGCCTATTCGATAAAGTGGCTACGCCGACCGTGGCCCGTTTGTCGCTGATGGATGCCAACCAACACGTACTTGCGGAAGAGACCTTTCCGCTTGATATCACTTATCTTTTTCCCTCGGAAGGGGAAGTTGAGAAAACCACGCATAAGAACCCAATAGTCGCAATGCCTGTAGAGTGCTTGAACGCATCGCTCTTCCATGTTCAAACGGCGGAAAGGTGGATAATCGGAACGTATAAATACTCTGCATATATGCTACCTCCTGGCGATATCGTCATTACTCCCGAATTCAGGACGAAGGACATGTTGCAGGCACCTCTCTCTTATGGGGCGGGCCAGTTGACTCGGGGCTATGCTTACGTCGATTCTCTCTCTATACGCATTGAAGCGAGCCTGCTGCCCGATGACCTGAAGAATATATCTAAGGCGAGCATTTCTTTTGTGCAAGGGAATCTCAAAAGAAATCAATAATACCAATCCACGATACAATCTTTAATGGGGGAATTCCTATACGTAAATATCGCAGTTGATTCTTAATTTCCTAAACAATTAAATTAATATATATGGAGAAATAAAATGATGAATGACTTACAGCCCGCCAATCAAGCACAGAAACCCTCATCAGCCATCACAGCATTATCTGTGTTAGTTCTGGTTTGCGCTATAATTGGATTGCTCGGCAGCTTTGTGCCTTGCCTTGGAATATTTGCAATATACATTTCTGTTCCAACGGCAATCGTGGGTATAATCACTGTACTCGTGGCGAAGAACATCAATGCACCTCGCGGCCTTGCTGTTGCAGGACTTGTAGTGGCACTGCTGGCATCGGCTATCGCCATTGCTCAGTATTCGGCGCTTGACACAACCGGTAAGAGGCTCGAACAGAAAAACAGGGAAGTGTGGGGCCAATAGAGTATAGATATTTCAACAGGATCATCCTGGGCTCACTGATGCTGGTCGGGATGGCACTTTTTATGTATGCGATGCTATCTTTACCTCTGGCATGCGTATGGCATTCGCAATATGGAATAGATTGTCCCACATGTTACCTCACCAGGGCGCTCAGGATGATTAGCACTGGATCGTATGCAAACAGCGCAGCGTTACATCCCGGCGCCTTGGCCCTTATCTGTTTTCTACTCGTCCAAATCGCCTGTAGGATATATCTCGAATTCAAACCAGCCCATGTATTTACAATAGATGCGAGCATCAGCTCCTTAATGATAATGGCTTTGTGGTTTGTAATGAATGTGAGGTAGCACTATGTATAAAATTATCATCGTTTCTTTTTTGTTCGTGGTCTTGTGCGGTTGTGCGGCCCGGTATCCCATGGGACTGACCCACGAACAGTGGGTGGCGCTTTCGCCGGAACGGCAAGCCGAATACCGAGCCCGTCAATACGAGATGGATGCGCGGTTGCGTCAAGTGCAAGCGGCTGCCCGCGCCGAACGTGAATGGCAACAACAGACCATCATCGAAGCAGATAAGCAGCGGCTTGCCGATCTTTACGCCAATGCGCGGTATGGCGATATTGTTCGCGTATCCATTGAGGGCGGTCATCTCGAATATTACAACCGACGCCATGCCTATCATCCGGTGGCTTTTGACATAGCAAGGGGCGAAGTCAAGGATATACCCGTGACGCAATCCGGTCAAATCCAGCAAACCGTTACATTCCGGGTCCGCCTTTCCCCGGATGGCAATACCCTATTCTTTAATGACAATAGCCAGCGTCCTGATGTGCTGGTTCAGCGCGATTGGGAAATGGGGCAGACATATGCCACGTCCAGTGAGGGAATCGCGGGTGGCTTTTCTCTGCCCGGAGCAACCATCTTCGTGAAATACAAAGATTTGCCCGGAGGACCGGAACGGATAATCATCGAGAGGCGTTAACCGATGAAAGAAACCGAGCATCAAATGTGGGTATTCACATGACGTATGGCATCAGGTCAAATAAATGCCTCTCCCACTCCGGTGATCCGCAATGGGGGGGGCGATTCTAATTCTCCAAATCATAACAAGAAAGAGGTAGGTACATGTTAGGGAAGTGGGTTGTTTCATTCATGAAGGTGGCGCTCAATCTCGCCGCTTTGGCTATTATTATAGGCTGCGGCATGTTTGGCTATACTATGGAGGGGAGCCCGATTGGATTGGTGCTTGGTGTGGGTGTGGGTTTTCTGCTGGACGTAATCTTTTTGGGATCGTTGTTCTTTGTCATGGAAATAAATAACAACCTCATCCGAATAGAAGAGCACTTGGAAACCATGAGCACCAAACTTGTGAACGTTGATGCAAAAGGCACCCAGCAACGAGCAGAGACCGCGAATAAAGGATTGCACCCGAAGGAGGAAATAATAGACGGAAATCCTGTGATCAAATTCCTTTGTCCTAAATGTTTCGGGCCCATATCAATTACGTCAGATCATGCAGGACGAGCGGGGAAGTGCCCTTATTGTGATGTGTTAGTTGATATTCCCGTGCTGAATAAAGGAGATAGAAATGTGGCTTAATACGTATCTTACGCGTGTCGAAAACAAGTTCGTATTCAACTTATCCCGCTTGGTGTGGCACATTTTGGTGACCGTTGCGGTCTTGGCCATCTTGGGGGGAATTGCATTCTTGGCGTGGAGTCTCATTCCACCGGAGAGAATCACGGTGGTAAAGCCAGTGGCGCCCCCGAAAGAGTCCTATCCCCCGGAAGTGGAGATATCATTGGCAGAGTTGGAGCGGGCATCACCACCGGCTGCCGTTACGCACAAACCGCCTGTTCCTAAAGTATACAATGTGACGGATCCCTTGGACGCATCAAGCAGCGAATATGATGCAAAAATTAAGGAATTACGTGATTTAGTCCCTCTCACGTTGAATATCTGGGAAGGCGAAGGCCATTGGACCTATCCAGAGGGTGAGCGATACTGGCAGTTTTACAAAGACGAAAAATACCGTAAATGGGTGCGAACGAAGGAAGGTGTTAATGACCATATCAACGACGCGATGTCCAGAATTCAGGCGAATACCGGCGCTAACAAGGCGCGTGTGGTTGCGGGTTATATACAGATCCTCAAGAACGTCCCGGATGACGTCCGTGAGCGGCTGCTCCTGCTGCTCGTAGAGCATACAAATGGTAACGTCGATTTCATGGCTGAGAATCTGCAAGCCCTTGCTGTGCTTCAGGGCGAAATGCTTGCAACGCCTGTTTTTGATTACTTTGGTGCGTGCCTTAAGTTTTCCTTAAAACATGGTTGGGACGGCATTGCAGTTCATCGATTAGCCGGAAGCACAGTGGGCCGATTTAATGATAAGGACCGATTCGGGGTAGTTACCCAGCTTGCTCGGGCGTTTGAAGGGGTATTTGACCGAGATCCCGACACGCTTTCCAAGGTCGTCACGCAGTATATACAGCTTATGGACGGAATCGATCCAGAGCATCGTGTCAGAAATATGGTTAGGTATTTTGACGTGTACGTGCGTAAAAATGATGATCGCGCCGCAACAATCAAGGCAATTGACGATGCTTATAAAAGTAAGCTTGCCGAACTAGATAGTAGGCATCGAGCGGAAATTGCTGAGGCCGAATTAGCTTATAGCAAGGAACGCGCCAAAAAGGCTGCCGCGAAACACTCAGGTGGTGCCGCTGTTGCAGGGGGAATTACGGCCGTTGTACTTGTCGCTATCCTATTGGTCTTCCTCTCTATACAGCGTAGCGTTCGGGCAATTGAGGTGGGCTTTTCCAACAAACGATTACACTCAACAGAACAAATCTAGGGAGTATAATGAAGTACATATCTGTTGCAATCTTTGCTCTCGCACTGTGTCACACGTGTCTTGCAGACGAGATGTTGGCCTATCCTGAAGAACTGCAGATTCGGGAAGGTGTTAGGTATCTGAAGGGCACGTCATTCACGGGCATTCTTCTCGACAGGGACAGTGTCCAGCAGATGGCGGTTATTCGCAACGGCATCATTCAGGATGTGATGGTGGAATATCATAAAAACGGATCTATCCGTTCGAAGACACATTATGTCGGCACTGCGCGGGACGGGCACTCTACGCTGTATCATGAGAATGGACAGCTACATGTAGTTTTGAAATACCAGAATGATCGTCTTGTTGATGGTACATACGACTACAGCGATCAAAGCGGTCATCTGTATAAGCGAGAAGTCGTGGTCGGTGGCGAATTATCCTCGACTTTCGCATACAAGGACGGCAAGGAGTACACCATTGTCGTCGAACGTTACCCCGATAAGACTGTTAAAAACGAGGGAGCGGTTCTTAATGGGATTAAGGAATTAGTCTGGATCGAGAACCATCCAAATGGTCAGCGCAAGGAGGAGGGCGCATATCAGGCCGGGAAAAAGCATGGCAAATGGAATTACTGGTATGATGAAGGAGAACTAAAGCGAACGGCAATTTATGACGCTGGCGCGGAGACAGAGCTGGTGTACGAGAACAACGTCAACCCAAAACACGCGCTGAAAAATCATATGGTTAAAGGTGCTAGCTATTACGGCATCAGAGACGGTAAAGGCAATAGATCAGAATTTGTTCAGATTGTCATAGATGCCGATGGTTCTGGGTTGCTTGCCAAAACAGTTGCCTCTTTCACCAATCTTTTTGTGCTCGGGTATGATTCAGTACCTGAGATGGAGCTGCAGGAGCACGCCTCTAAAAGGTTGAAGTATAAGGTTAGCTTAAAAAATATCAAGAAGAAGACAGATTATACTAATACAACCACCGGGGAAGGGTTTGGCCTGCAGTGGCGCAACTCAAGTGGGGCGCATGGCTACAGGACCACGGCGAGAATGTACGTAACATGTATCGAAGTCGCATCAGGACGAAGCTTATTAAGTGAAGCATATGCAGCAACATCCGCAATACACAGAAATCGGTTTACAGAACATAATGAACAAAACTCCATATCGGAGGCACTGACACTTGTTCTTAGTGACATTATATCCGATTTGAGGAGGGTTGCGGAATTTGCTGCCCAGAGCAACATCGCGCCCCTTATGAATCCTGTGGTTATTATCAGAACCAACATGGGTAACATGACATTTGAATTGTATAGGGATAAGGCCCCTAAGACCGTAAATAATTTCCTTGGATATATGAACGATGGTTTTTATACCGGAACGATTTTTCACCGGGTGGAACCGGGCAATCTGATTCAAGGCGGGGGCTTTGATGTCTCGATGGCCCATCGACGGACACGACCCACGGTAGAAAACGAGGCTTATAATGGTTTGCGAAATGAACGCGGGACCCTGGCAGCTGCCCGAGAACATCGAGTGCACGGCACAACAAGTCAATTCTTTATCAATTTAAAGGATAACCCCCTCCTGGATCATCGCGCGCGTAATCCTGCAGAATATGGGTATTGTGTTTTTGGGCGAATTATCGAGGGCATGGATGTCGCGGAACGAATTGCCGCCGTCCAAACCGAGAAGATTAATACTCATGAAGATGTGCCCGTTATCCCTGTCGAAATTTGGGAGGTCAAGCAAATCAGATAGGATTATTGAGTCAAGCATAGATATGTAGTTGTATTGTTGAATGCCTATCATTAATCTGGACTTACATGGTGTAGTCATTGCGTCTGAAATACTCGTAATCCTGTCGCAAAATAATTTTGTATAGGTCATGCTGAAGCATTAAAAAGAAAGGAAAATCCATACAGAAAGTCACGTTCGTCATACTCATCTCTTCCCTGTTTGATGTGTACTGACTTTCGTGGACAGCGGATTCTCTATAGGTTTCTTGTTTATGGTTTAGTACTCCGATAGTCAAGCTGCCATGCTTGGCTCTTTACCCCCATTGGGGTAAAAAATTACTTCGATTTGAACAGGGTTTTTGTATCCGAGTGAGGCGTGCTTCCTGATGCGGTTATAAAACACTTCAATGTATTCGAACACATGGTGTCTGAGTTCCAGAGCTCCCACTCCCTCAAAAATCAACATGCGGGCCGCTTCTTTTTTGAACTCAGCTGTATAGCGTCTTTTTTTCATTCACGGATCCTCGTTTATAGAGAATTCCGTGTCCACTTTTTCTAGTACACATCAAGTTGCAGTTCTTCTGGGGTTGGGATGTCAATGTCTCGCTTTGGTACTCTCAAGTCGCTGATTACCGTTGCAGGGTTTTCACGAAGCCAACCTCTTTCCATGGCGTAGCCGAAAAGAGACCTTAATAATGTCATTTCCAGATTTACTGTTCGGGGCTTAATTCCATATTCAGTTCGATGTCAATGATACGACCGCACGTCCTCATGGATATCGCATGAATATATTTTTCACCCAAGGATTTTTTAAGAATGCTTGCCTTTCGACTTTCAGAAGGGCAATGGTTATGTTTGGGTGGCATAACCAGTCGCTCGGTCAGTTGTCACTTGAAGGACGGGTTTTGGAGGGGGTGGCGTTGCCTCGGCTTCGCGTTCCGCGACAGCTTCAGATTATTTGCTACGAAACCGTATCGGACCCGCCTTACCGTC
>JGI12437J12857_1000397_pt1 | contig 7651 bp, 8 predicted proteins | sample HotLakmasection4_FD_12857 | JGI IMG/M metagenome (IMG submission 12857)
GGTGGACCGGCTCGGCGAAGCCCTCGCCGAGCCGGTGACCGGCCCGCTGGTGATCGACGGGACGATCCAGCGGTTCGAGTTTACCCTGGAGCTGACCTGGAAGACCCTGAAGCGCCAGCTCGAGGCCGAAGGGATCAAGGCCGCCACCCCGCGCGAGACCCTGAAGCAGGCCTGCCAGGCCGGCTGGCTGGACGACGAGGACGCCTGGCTGCAGATGCTCCGGGATCGCGACGGGACCTCGCACATATACGATGAGGCCGCCGCCCGCCGGATCTACGACAGCATCCGCGCCCACTACCCGGTCCTGCGCGCCGCCTTCGAGACCCTGCGCGCCCGCGCCGGCCGGACCGGGGAGACGTGAGGCGCGGCCGGGGCGCGGGCATCGCGTCGGGTTGCTGAAGATCCTCCCGTCCCCCGCCGGAATCGCTTATGATGCGCGAGGCGCAGCGCGGCCGGCGCGGGCCCGGTGCGGCGGGATCCATTGACGGAGGGACGGCAATGCGCGCACTGACCGGCTGCCTTGCGGCCCTGGCCCTGCTGGCCTGGGGTGCCCCGGTGCCTGCCCAGGAGGCGGCGGAGACCGGGGACATGCCGCCCGAGGCCGCGGCCATGGCGGCGGTCTGGGCGGCGTCGATGACGCCGGGACCGCAGCACGCGGCGCTGGCCGACCTGGCCGGCCCGTGGCGGGTCACGGTGCGCGTCTGGCTCGATCCCTCGGCGGACCCGCTGGTCAGCGAGGGCCGCGCCGAACGGACCATGATCCTGGGCGGGCGGGTCATGGAGGAGCGGTTCGTTGGCGAATTCGAGGGCCAGCCGTTCGAGGGCCTGGGCCATTTCGGCTACGACAACGTCACCGGCCGCTACTGGTTCACCTGGACGGACACCATGAGCACCGGCGTCACGGTGTATCACGGCGACCTCGACGGCGACACGCTGGTCCTGGAGGGCGAGGGTATGAGGGGCAAAACCGCGGGCAATCAGGCCTGGGCTGACTGGAGACGGACCAGGTCGGGCAGGTCTGGCGCCTCGGCGCCGGGGATCTTGAGGCGGTGGCCGAGGAAATCCCAGAACGAGACGCCGAGCTTGCCGCAGGTCAGCAGCAGACCGAGGAAGGCGTCGCGGGCGTCGCGCCCGGCGTCGGCGCGGGTGCCGCCGGAGACCTTGCGCCGGATCACCTGCGGGCGGAGGTCGCGCTCGGAGCCGTTGGTGTGCAGCGGCACCTCCGGCCGGTCGAGCACCGTCAGCAGCTCCTCCTTGTGGGCATGGATCCGCGCCAGCTGTCGGTCCAGTCCGACGAACCCCGTGCGGCGCCGGAAGATGCGGTCAAAGCGGGCGCGCAAGGCGGTGCGCCGACGCGGGTCCGGGGCTACGCAATACCGCTTGAGGTCGGCATAGTACCACCAGATCAGCGCCCGCAGGCGCTGCTGGGCGGCATGCTGCCGATCGGTGAACGTGTGCAGCGTGTGGACCAGGCGCTCCATGTGGACCCAGCACAGGGCATGGTGCCCGAGGGCGAACTGGCCGGCCCCGTCGGAGACCACCACCGTGTCGGGCAGCAGCCCATGCGCCTTGACCGCCCCCCAGACGGCGCCTTCGGTGGCCACCCGCACCGGGTCGGGATGGACGTTGAGGCCGGTGATGCCGAGCCGCTCGAGATGCCGCCGCCAGGCCGCGTCGTCGGGGAAGTGCCGCTCCTCGGCGCCGGCCAGCCGGGCCAGCACCGGCCCGGCCAGGTTGCGCCGGCGCATGTAGGCCAGCGCCGCGTCATTGACCGCATAGTCGGTCCAGCCGGCGCGCAGCACCTCGAGAAAGTTCAGGCGATTCTTCGAAGCGGTGGTGGCGAACCCGGTGAAGCGGTCGTTGCCGATCTGGGTGCACACGCCGTTGCGCAGCCGGTGCCGGGCGCCGGTGTCGTCGACGCTGATCCATTTGGCCGTCTCCAGCCCGGCCCGCAGCACGTCGCGCGCCTCGGTCACGAAGCTCTCCTGGCCGCCGATCAGCAGCCGCACGACCTGCCGCTTGGAGATGTCGATGCCGATCGCCCGCAGCTGGGCGACCAGGCGCGGCACGGTCACCTGACCCTGATGATACTGGTTCAGGATGAACCGGCGCAGCTCCGGGCCGAAGTGCCCGGTGATGCCATCGGGCATTGGCGCGACCACCGTCTGCCCGTCGGGCGTCACCCAGCGCTCGCGCCGGATGCGCACGACGTGCCGGCGCAGCACCAGGTCCTGGACGACGTAGTCCTCATAGCCCTTGAAGCGCGAGCCGGCCGGTGCGGCCGCCTTGACGACGCGGTCCTCGTCGACGCGCAGGCGTTCAGTCTTGCGCCGCTTGCGGCCCCGACGCTTGCCCGCGCCGGCCGCCTTGGCCTCGCTCGCAGCCTCCATACCGCTCGGCCTCGGCGCCAGCCGCCGGTTGCCGCCCTTCAGCCGCGCCACCTCGGCACGCAGCTCCGCCACCTCCTGCTTCAGCGCAGCATTCTCCGCCAGCACGCTTTCAAACCGGGCCTCGAGCTCGGCGCGCGGCAGGTCGGACAGGGACAGTTTCTTCGACGACGACATACCGAACTATGTCGCCGCCATCGTGCCCCGCCTCAACCCAGGCAACCCTGCTCTGCCCGGATTTTTGCCCCTCGTACGATGAATGCTTCTCCGAAGGTAGTAGGACGCGTTAATGCGCTGTTAAGATCGTGCCATTACCTTCGAATGGCAACGAGGCGGTGCACGCGAGTAGTCGACAGGACATGAACAACTTTCTAATCGGCAGAGACGCCGCCCCGAAAAAACCTGTAGATTGGAAAGGAGATCCTGCAGTGCCTTCTGAAGCCCGGTACATTGTCTTTTCAAGGGTGGAGCTGACCGCGGCGATCCGGCAGTATTTTGCCAAGACGGGGCGCGGCCTGCCGATCGGGCAGTGCCGGAAGCTTCATCTCTCGATCGAAGCAAGCATCGTCGCGCACCTAGAGATTGTCGAGGACCGCAACGACCGTATCCATGAAATACCCGTTGACAGCGACCAGGTCATGTCGGCGCTGATCCTTTATTGCAAGGATGAAGGCATCCCTCTGCCACTTCATGCGACCAAGGTGCTTCAGATGGCCGGCTCCAACATTTGTCTGTATATTCTGAAGAACTTGCCGGCAGCGGTCGCGCCGGCAGGCGGGGCGCTGCAGGTGGCGTGACCGGCATTGCTCGTGACCGCGATCGGGAGGGAGGCATGACATGAACGGGATGGCCGAGCCGCGTCTGGATCGTTTCGTCGCCTTCTCGTTCTGCTGGGCGCGGATCGTCATCGAGCTGGACGAAAAGCAGCGCGTCAGCTTTGCCGAGAGCCTGACCGGCGACGTGCTGGGAGTCGGCGCGGCCGCGCTCGCCGGAAAACCGGTCCACGAGCTCGTCCACGAGGAGGACCGGGCGCTGCTGCACAACGTCTTGAACGTCGTGCACGATCACGGCCGCATCCAGAACGTCGACGTGCGGTTCCGGGACGGGGCCGGTGCGCCGGTGCCTGTCACGCTCGCCGGGCACTATCTGGGCGGCGGGTACCGGAAATATTATCTCGCCCTGCAACCCAAGCAGGGCGCCGACCCGGCCGGTGCGGCGACCGCGGACGGGCGGACGGAGGACGGCCTGTACGAGGCGCGCGCCTTTACCGAGGCGGCGCGGATCTGCTTCGACCGGGCGCGCGACGCGGCGACGTCCGGCAGACCGGGCGCGGCCGACCCCAGGCTGTCGTTGCTGTCCGTTCCGGGCCTGAGCGACGCCGGCGAACGGCTGAGCGAGTCGCAGCGGAGGAACCTGAACAGCGTCATGGCTTCGCTGTTGCGCGGCTATTCGGCGAACGGCGAGACGGCCGCCCGTTTCGCCGACGATCGCTACGGGCTGGTGCACGACGCCGCGGTCGACGTCGATCAGGTCAAGCAGGGACTGGCCGAGGTCCTGCGCTCGCTCGACCCGGCCGGCGACGGCACCGTCGAGGCCGCGACGCTTTCGGCCGGCCCCGACGTGTCCGAGCAGGACGTCGCCACGGGACTGGTCTATGCCATCAACGAGTTCCAGAAGACCAACCGCACCGGCCTGACGATCACGCACCTGGGCGACAACCTGGGCCGCCTGGCGAAGAAGGGCGTCGGCCATCTGGTCGGGTTCAGGCACATCATCAGGAACTCGCAGTTCGACATCGCGTTCCATCCCATCATCCGCGTCGCCGGCGGCGCGATCCACCACTACGAGGCCCTGGCCCGGTTCCACGGCCGGCACGGCGAGAGCCCGTACCGGTACATCACCTTTGCCGAACAGACCGGCCTGATCATCGACTTCGACCTCGCCATGACCGGGAAGGCCCTGGACTGGATGGCGCGGTCGCACGACCCGACCCTGCGGCTTGCGGTCAATGTCTCGGGCAAGTCGATCACCAGCCCCCAGTTCGGCGGCCGGCTGCTCGGCCTGCTCGACGCTCATCCCTGGGCGCGAAACCGGCTGATGTTCGAGATCACCGAGTCCTTCCAGATCGACGACCTCACCGCCGCCAACCAGCTGATCCAGCAGTTGCGGAAGGCCGGATACGCGATCTGCCTGGACGACTTCGGCGCCGGAGCGGCGAGCTTCAAGTACCTGAACATGATCGATGTGGACATCGTCAAGTTCGACGGCTCGGCGATCCGCAACTCGCAGGCGGTCGCCAAGGGGCCGGCCTTCCTCAGGGCGTTGACCACGCTGTGCCACGATGTCGGCGTCGAATGCGTTGCCGAAATGATCGACAACGAGGACATGCTGGCGTTCGTCAAGGACTGCGGCATCGACTTCGTGCAGGGCTACCTGTTCGGCAAGCCGTCAAAGGACCCGTCCTGTTTTGCGAACCCGGCCGTCGTGACGGCCGGCACGGCGGCGCCCGGGACCGGCCTCGCCCGGGCGGCGTGCGCCTGAGGGCGGCCCCGCGAACGACATGACATGGAGAGCGACATGGCCGCGGAGTTGAGGTACATCCTGTTTTCGCCTGCGGAGGTGGCCCAGGCCCTGACGTACTTCTATGAGCAGGCGGCCATGAAGCTGCCCGACGGGATCATTCACGACATCGAGCTGTCGAGCACCGACGGGGTCACGGCGTCGTTCAAGGTCAGGAAGAACGTGTACGGGACCATCGTGCCCGTGGAGGTCGACGAAGACCGGCTGCTGAACGCGATCGTCCTGTACTGCCGCCGCCAGCGCGTCTGCCTGCCGCGCGTCGCCATCAAGTCGCTGGACGTCAACGAGGGCTACCTGGAACTCTGCGTGTCCATCGGCCTGCGCCCCGAACACCGCAGCCGGATTCGGCAGCTGCTGCCCTGCCCCTCCCGCAGCGCCCTGGCGGAGGCGTGAGCAGGACGCCGTCTACCGATCAGTTGACAGTTGGACCTTGCGATTTTAGGTGGCGCTGCTTATCATTTCTCATGCCTACGATCCTACGATGGAACGGCTTTCGGTTCTTTTTCTATAGTGCGGATGGTGGCGAACGACCCCATGTGCACATTAGAAGAGACCGTTGCGAGGCAAAGTTTTGGCTTGATGATGTAACGTTGGCAGATTGCCGACGGTTTTCAGAACATGAACTCCTGACATTGCATAGAAAAGTGCAAGAGCATCGGGAAATGTTCCTGGAGAGGTGGCATGAGCATTTTGGAGCATGAATCCGATCTGGATGCGGGCGAGCCCGTCGAGGTGCAATGCACCAACACCGACCTGATCGTGGAGTTGCGAGATGGCAGGGTCATCCGGACACCGTTGTGGTGGTATCCCCGACTGCTCAATGCAACAGCAGCACAACGGTCCCACTATGAGCTGTCCCCGTTCGGCGTCCATTGGCCAGAACTTGATGAGGACCTGAGCGTTGCCGGCATGCTCGGTGGGCGCAAGGCTCCTGGTGCTTTGCTTTCCTGAACTTGATCCTGGGTAAATCGTTTACGAGCGTTTCGGCCATAACTGCCTGGCCCATGCCAATTGTCATTCCCATAAACAACAGGTCGCAATCGTCGCTGCCATCAAGGGGCGGACGGAGCGTCGAGGCTCCGCAGCCACATCCCGCCGCCGCGTCCACCCGCATGTCCGTCTGCTGCATCTTGGCGATCAGTTTGACACGAGTCTCGGGGACACATCACTGAATTCGGCGACAGCCTTGTGCGCCTTCGGACGCGCGAGGGAATACCGTATTGTGTCCGCCGGACTCATGGGCTGGATCCGCATGCCGACGAGCCCGTCGCGGCGCAGTGCACCGACAGCGCCCTGAGCGTGCGGCAGTTCTCTATTCAAGTCTCCGGCCAGCTGCCTTCCTGCCAGTTCCGGGCGCCGTGGATAATGCGCAGCATGACGAGCTGTTGATCTCCGGCGCGGTCATGATCTATTGCATAAGCGATAATATAGGGCAGGTTTGGTACAACCTTCTCATAGGTCCCTGCAACCCGGCCTTGACGGCCGGTCGGCATTTCTGAAAGTCTGTTGATGGCCGCATGAATGCGCTGTGCCACGCCACGCGCGGCATGCGGATTATCCCGCGCAATGTACGAAATGATTTCAGCGTAATCGAAGCGGGCTTCCGCAGCCCAGGCAACCTGCACCTTCACCCCTGACGGGCAGCCTCGGCGCGGGCGACGATGGCGTCGATTTCGGCCATGACGTCCTCATGGGGGATCAGCCGGCCGGCCCGCATGTCGTCAAGGCCTTTATGGATGCCTTCAATGATCTTCAGTTCGCGATTGACATAGTCGGAGATCGCATCGCCTGCGATGGCGTCGCCACTCCTGTGCGTCTCGCGGGCCAAAGTCTCGAGTTTTCCTTTGATTTCTTCAGGTACCTGTACCGTCAACGTGGCTGTCGCCATTCTCCACCCTCTCGATCAGCTCCGGCAGCCGGGCCTGGGCGTCCTGCATGTCCACGATCGTCTCGGCCAACACGGCCTGACCCCAACCAATGGCCCTTCCGATAAACAATAGGTCGCAATGGTGGCTGCCATCAAGGGGCGGACGGAGCGTCGCGGCTCCGCAGCCTCACCCCGCCCTATCCACCCGCATGCCCGTCTGCTGCATCTTGGCGATCAGCTTGGCCTTGCCGTCGGTGATGGCGTAGATGTCGATGTCGTTGACGCACAGGGTGCGGCCGTTCTTGACGACGCGGGCGCAGGCGCGGATGCGGTCGCCCGTGCCGGGGGCCATGAGATTGATCTTGAACTCGACCGCCAGGATGTTGGCGCCGGGCGGGTACAGGCTGTACGCCGCATAGCCGCCGGCGTTGTCGCCCAGGATGGCCGGCACGCCGGCCTGCAGCACGCCGTCCTGCTGCGTGTAGGCGGGGTCGAACGGCATCTCCAGCTCGCAATAGCCGGGGCGCAGCACGGTCAGCTCGCAGCGCAGGGTCTGCATGATGCGCTGCCGGGCGAACAGCTCCCGGCAGCGGGCTTCCCAGTCGGGATCGGCGGGTTCGAACGCGGTCATGGCGGCTCTTGGGTCTGGCTTGGGGCTGGTGGGCGGGCAGCGGGGTGCACACGGCGCTGCCGGATCGTGTAGCCGATCCGCGGCGGCCGCGCATCCCCCTGATCGCCGGCCGCGCATACCGGGCCCGCGCGGCAACCCCATTGGCCGCCGCGCCGAACGGTGGCACAACGCCGGCGGCCCCGTCCG